>ERZ1031640.59-NODE-59-length-12770-cov-4.854738_pt1 | contig 12770 bp, 7 predicted proteins | sample MGYA00518173_ERZ1031640 | MGnify/ENA primary metagenome ERZ1031640 (study PRJEB33719, sample SAMN04261210) | wastewater metagenome | biome: rural village; feature: human; material: feces | host: Homo sapiens | place: El Salvador | collected 2013-01-14 ... | reverse complement strand
CCCTTTTTTTTTATGTTCCCTGGAATTCCCACCGGATATGCTCCGGGAACCCTTTTTTCGTATCTTTTCCCATGCTTACCGAATCCCGTTGCCTATTGGATTCCATCGGCGGCAATATAGCATCTACAGTGTGCGAAATAAGAAGTATCCGTAGTAAAGGCAGCCGATCGCTCATACCTGTTGCACAACCTTGACACGTATGCCCAACTCTGCAAACCAGCAGTGCGACACGCCGATTTGGTCTTCTGCCAGTCCTGTTGTATTCTAGTCAAGTTGCGCTTAACGGATAGACACCGGAAAGCGTTGCATAATTGGAGAATTCGCCTAGTGGTCTATGGCGCACGCTTGGAAAGCGTGTTGGTGTAACAGCCTCACGAGTTCGAATCTCGTATTCTCCGCCCGGATTGGAACCCTGGAAACCGTTGGAATCATTCGGTTTCTGGGGTTCCTTCTTTTCCACTCCGTTTTCCGGTTCCTTCCAGATTCCCTCCGAATGCTTCTTTCATTGGCCTCGGTTTTTTGAATCGTCCCGTATCGCAAGTCTCGCGTGTACGGGCCGGCATCCAGGAAAGTCCCTGATTGTCATGCTGCGGCTTATTGGTGCCAGTCTGTGGTCTCAATAATGGGATTGTTTGCCCTCATATGTCGATATTTGATTGCGATTCGGTGGGGGAGTTGCGTACATCGTCGTTTTACGCGCACTTTTGCGCTGCGCTACGTTACGCTCGAAATCGTGACGTTGAGAGAAAGAAGCACGACGATGGTTGACAAGACGGCTGCCGGCAGCCAGCAGACTGACCAACGCGATGCTGATACTCGTGACTCTCTGGCGGCGCTTGCCCGACGCCGTTCGAATTCATCGCCAATTGCATTGCAGAGTGATGTGCAGGCCGCTCCGCAGGAAAAGCAGGAAAAACAAGAAAAGCAGAGCGAAGCTGGGTCTGCCTTGCAAACGGGCGAGGATGCGAATGATGACGCGAATCGTGCGGAAGAATCGCAAACCGTGAAAGAAAAAGACGCTGCGGATGGTCCTGATAATACGCAGCAGCCGCAGATGGCATCCATAAGCGCCATCACAACGCAGGTTTTGCCACCAAGCTTTATTCCGACCGCAACCGGTCGTATTCGTCCCGTAACGGGCGCTTTTCCCGCAGTTCAGTCCGCTTCGCAGACGGAACAGGCGCAGCGCAGGCGATCCATCCGCTCGTTGGCCGCGGGGTCGTTGCGTAGAACCAACATCGGCAATGCTGAAAAGGCCGGCGGTGTGGGGAGCGCGGGTAGTACCGGACGGACGGCGGGGAATGGCGATACGCCGTCGCCGCGAATCGCCAGCAGTGCTCCCCATTATGCGAATTGACCAGTGGACTGATCAGAACGGCCAACGTAACAAATCAGTGGGAATACTGGACATACACGCGGTTCACGCACGGTACGCGCGCTTCGCGCTGCATTGTACGTCGCTGTACTACGTCATTCCAATTGAATCGCAACAATGCGTATAGCAGATGAAAAGCACATACGAAAAACGCGCATGAAAAAACGGTCCCGATATATTCGAGACCGTTTTTCATGAGTCGATGAAGCAAACGCTGTCCGGCAGCGAGCCGGCTCAGTCTTCGCTGGTTTCGCGCTTATACTGCACGAACGTCTTCATGGCGTAGGCAAGGCCGGCAAGCAGCAGAATGGCTGCGCAGGCAAGGGAAATGCCGATGCCGGTCTGCGCAAGCTGCCCATATTCCGACTTGGTCAGCGCGCCGGTGGATGCGGCGGTTTGATCGCCGGACGCTGCGATGGATCCAGTTGCGGCACCATTCGTGCCAGTGTCGGCAGCCGTGCGCACAGTGCCAGTGGTGCCGTTGGCTCCAGTAGCGGTTGTACCAGCATTCGTTCCAGCCGTGGTGCCATGCGTGCCGGTAGCAACGGATGAGCCGCCCTGCTGACCCGTCTTGGAGTTCGCGTCCTTCAACGCCGCGATGAACGACTGATGCCACTGGTGGCTGCTCGCCGCGAACGCGTCATGCCTCGTCTTGAGTTCGTCGTGGGTCTCCTTCATATCGGCATGCATCTGGTTGAGGTGGGCCTGCGTGTCCTGCATATCCTGATGCAGAGCGTCGTGACGCTCCTGACCGCGCTTAACCGCGCCATCGATCGCATTCTTCACATCCTCACGGTCCTGCTGATAGTTCTTCCAGGCCTGCTCGCCGTACTGGCGAAGCGCGTCGGCGTCCTCGTGCGCGTTCTGATGCAGCTGCTCGGCGTGCTGCTTGGCGGTTTCCATATCCGACTTGATCTGCTGGTTGGTTTTGCGCACATGCTGTACGGCATCGCACGCTTTGTCGGTGCACACGGCCATATCCTGGTCGATCTGCCCGCTGATGGCGGTGCTGCCGGCCAATCCGTCCGTAGACGGTGCGACTTCACTGGCCGAAGCCGCGGAAGGCAAGGCGGCCATGCCGATGGTTAATATTCCCGCCGCTGCAGCTGCTGCAATACGATTCCTCATGGTGGTTCCTCTCCTGCGCACGTTTGCATTCGATCTGTGATTGTGCGCTCGCGTTCGTTCCGTATGCCATAGTAGGAGGGGAATGTGCCTAAATAAACCGGTGGAAAAATGACATTTGTCTATTTTTTGCGATGCTGCAGCAGTCTTCATAGTTTAAGCAGGAAACCAGAAACCAAACCAGAATCCGGAACAGCCTGCTCAAGACATGGCCAAGCAGGCCAAGTAACGGCTTAGACCGCCCGTACTTATCCCGCCCGTATTGGTTTATCTAGCGGCGGCCCCCAACAAAGATCACTCGACAATAGTGATGAATGGGCTAGCCGGCAGATTAAAGCCGTTGTACAGCATGCTCGCGCACTTCGGATTGCCACTGAACAGGTAACGAACCTGGCTCATGGCGTTGAGATCGTTCAGTGTTGAACCATCGGCTGCGGTGAGCAACACCTGATTGCCCCTGATAGTGGCATTGACCGCCTGCCATTGACCGGAATAATTGGCGACCTCAAACCCCTGCAATGCTGTAGTGGTGGGAGCGGCGATATTGCTGATACCGCTTAACGGGGTCGCTTTCGGAACGCTCTTATAGTTTGGTGCGATTGCGCTCGCGGTCTTCGAATAGTTCGGCTGCATGGCTTTCAGCCCGCTTGCGGTGCCGTTTTGGAAAGACAAGGCGATTGCGCCGTTCGCAGTGTGCCGGGCACGTTCGATAAGCGGTCCGTTGGGTACGGTGGTGCCGTCTTCCATGGCGAGATATTGCGCGGCCATGCGTGCCCCGAGAATATCCTTGCCGAGCGGATGGATCAGCGCGGATGTGCCCTTGTCTGTGTCAAGGGAAACCGTCATCGCCACGTTTGACGAATCGTGCAGGTTGGTGTTGCCGAGCGTAGTCCGTTGCGCTTCTCGCACGTTTTGCGTGTACTGGTAGTTTGGCCAGCGCGCGAGCTGTACGTACAGGAACGGCAGGTCCTTGCGTCCGAACACGTTACGGTACTGGTTGATGAGCGTGGTCATTTGCGATTCGTATTGCAAAGCAGTTCCGTAATTATTGGCGTCATCGCAACCTTGATACCACAGCACGCCCGCCACATGGAATCCCTTCAACGGCGCGATATGGTTCGCATAAATATCGCCGCCTTGTACATGCCGGCGAATAGGCGTGCCACCCCACGCGGTCTGGATGATGCCAATCGGCACATTGGGGTGCTTGGCGCGCAACTGCATGGCGAATTGCTGAGCCAGATAGCTGAGGTGCAGTGAATTCGTGGAATCTGCAGTCAGCCATGCATCGGCGCTCTGATTAACAGCGGACAGTGGAAAATCAGTGTCTTCAACATCATGATTTGCGATGACAAATTTCACGCTGTCATCTACGAGCGGTTTCGGCAAATCGCCTGTCGTGATTAGTCCATTGCCAAAATTGTAAGTAGCGTTTTCGTAATACTGCACATAGTTGAGTTCCATATTCGACTGGCCAGAGGCTACGAAGACGTCTCCCACATACACTTTGGCCAGTTTCAGCACGGTTTTGCCGGCGTACTGCACTTGCAGCGAATACGGATTGAGACTTGCCTTTTGCGCGCTCAGCGTGCAGGTGAAACTGCCGTTTTTCGCTACCTTTGCCTTGACGCTCTCGGAGGTGTTGCCTTGCGTAAGTGTCGCTGACAGTTTCGAAACGTCGATGGGGTTGCTTTCCGTGGAGCTGACGTTGCCTTTGACTACGATTGGCTGATCGCGCTGGAACACCATATTGTCCATGTAGTATGAGGGCAGCTGCACATCAACAGTGGCCGCAGTATGGGCGGTGGCGGTGGATTGCGATCCGGTTTTACCGGTTGCCGTTCCGTTGCCCCATTTGGGGCCGCATCCGACGATGATGGCAACGACTATTCCTACGGTTACGATAACGGCAAGTGCCGTTCTTGCCAATCGTTTCGTATTCAATTCTGATTTGCCTCGTTCTTTGTCAACGCCCGCTCGAAGGTTCTGGCCTGTTTGTCATATGCGGCTCGTTCGGTGTTGGCTTTGCTGGTGGTCCCGGACGGGTCGGCTTTGCAGTCAAGCGCCTTCGGCGATTTGACTTCTTCCTGATACAAGGTGCTGAGCTTTTCCAGATCATATGAGGAATCCATGCTGGAAAATGCGTCGACAATCTTTCCCTTGAGCTGGAAATCCTTGGAATATGAAGCGTTCATGGCGGCAACCGCGTCTCTGCAGTCGTTAATGGCATTCAGTTCGCGCATTTTCTGCGATGTTCTCACGCCCATGACGCCGAAGACCACAATGCATACCGCAACGACGATAACGGCTACGATGATGGAACGGCGAATCAAGTTCTTGACATGGTTGTGCACCCAAGTGTCGCCATCTTGCACGCCTTGCGATATGGCGATTTGGAACGGATCTTCGGGAGCCGTTCGGTAGGAAGTCCCCGGTGCTTTTGTTCTAAGCTTTTCGTCACGATTGGTGGCATTGACGGAATTGTTGGATTTGCTGGTCCCGACGGTCGCGGTACTGCTGAACGTTCGGGGCCTACGGACGCTATTTGTTTGACCGTCAGCTTTGTCCGGCTGCTTTTCGTGCCGTGCCATGCTTTCCTCCAGGAGTCCGTGATACCGTTTTGATGTTGTCTATTGGAGGTGGTCCGACAAGGTCCTCTATTCCCAAATGACAATACATAAGGTATGTTACCCGTTCCACTTCCGAATGCCAGCACTTCATGTTGTGGCATATTCGGTAAATGTGAAGTTTGGTCCGGAATCCAGCTGCTTTATTTTAAGTGGGGACATCTCAGAATACACTTAAGTTTTGCGTGTGCAATTGCGTCAACGCGTGAAATGCGTTTTGTGAGAGAGGCTGACGATGATATCGCCGAAAAGCTTGATGAAGATTGCGACCACCGCTTCCGTGGTTGCAATGACGGTTTCCGTTGCCGTGGTGCCGGCTTACGCCATGCAGGATATTGCGATTGAGGATACGCCAAGTTCTTTTGCTGCAACTGTGGATGATGCGCAGGATTTGTCGAACAGCATGCCGGACAATCCGAACGCGACGCTGCCGGAAACGGTAAGCGAAAACATTTCGGACGATTCCACTGTGGTTTCGGAGAACCTTGCGGTTACGCCGGAAGGTGATGTACAGAACATTGAGACCGGCGAAACCGTGACGGACGCTCAGCTGGTCGGCACGCAATCGCAGCAACCTGATCCACTGGCCAAAACGGATGGCGAATCATTCATTCCGGTGAGTGCCTCGGATGTGAAAGATGCTGTGGAACAACCTGTGAAACAGTCTGCGGAGCAGTCGTCCTTGAAGGGTGGCTCGACTGTCCGGCTCACTAAATTCGAGAGCAACGAATACGGAGCACACTGGGGAACCTACAACGGAACAAAGGCGTTTTTCGATTATAGGAACAACCTGTTCGTTCAACAGGCCAAGGGCGTGATTGATGTTTCCTCATGGCAGGGTGACGTCGATTGGGCCAAGGCGAAAGCCGACGGCGTGGAAGGCGCAATCATTCGTCTAGGATTTGGATGGGGCAATGACGCCGATACCAAAGCGCAACGCAACATCAGCGAATGCAAGCGGCTGGGCATTCCGTTCGGCATCTATTGGTACTCGTACGCGGAAGATGCGGGCGGTGCGAAACATGAAGGCAGCGATGTGGTATCCAAGCTCCGCCAGATGGGCGTGAGCCCCAATGATCTAAAGTATCCCGTGTACTACGACCTTGAGCGGTGGACATGGACCGGGCACACGCCACCGACCGATCCGAACGTGTATAACGGCATCGTCAACGCTTGGTATGGCGCGTTGCAGTCAAGCGGTTACCAGAATCTCGGCGTGTACTCCTACACGAGCTACCTGCAGGGGCCGTTGAACAATGCGAACATCTATGCGAAAACACGTTGGGTGGCGCAATACGGTCCGCGGATGGAATTCACGGCGTTTGGCACTAACGATCGTGGCTGGCAATACACCAGCTCCGGCCAGATCAACGGCATCAGCGGCAATGTGGATATGAGCGCCTTTGGCAATAAGACTTACTCAGTGATAAAGCGTCTGGCTGGCAGTACGCGTTACGATACGATGGTGTCTGTTGTCTCGGAGGGCGCTTGGAGCGCTGGTGGGACGGTGATTGTAGCGTCGGGAGAGAACTATCCGGATGCTTTGTCTGCTTCTGGCCTAGCGGGTGTGTATGGTGCGCCAATTGTGTTGACGGAGGGTAATAAATTATCTCCTCAGGCCACTGAACAAATTCGCTCGCTGAGGCCCTCTAGAATTATTGTCGTAGGTGGTCTGTCAGTGATATCGGGCAATGTGCTGGTTTCATTGCAGGGTATTTGTTCAAAGGTAAGTCGTATAGCGGGTGCAACACGTACGGATACGTCATCCGCATTATACCGAGATGGTGGCAATGCTTGGGGATCTACTGCGATTGTAGTGTCAGCGGCAAATTATCCAGATGCATTATCAGTGAGTCCCTATGCATATGCAGAGAAAGCGCCGGTGTTTTTGTGCGATCCAGTTACAGGCTTGACTGATGAACAACGGGTGGCGTTGAAGAATTTTAAACGTGTACTGGTTGTAGGTGGAGAGAATGCGGTTCCATCCCGCTTCGTTCAGGATTTGCCAGGTGTGATTCGTAGGGCTGGTGCAACACGTTATGAAACGAGTATGGCGGTGGCTGATTGGGGATTATCTAATGGTCTTCGTGAGGATGCTATCGTGTATGCTGCAGGTTTGAACTTTCCTGACGCATTGACTGCGGGTCCATTGGCTGGCCGTAATGGGAGTGTGCTGCTTCTGGTGGATAGTTCGAGTAATTCAACAGTGTCGTATTCAGTGAAGTTCCGTGGAAAAACAACTAAGGCTTGGATCGTGGGTGGAACGAGTGCTGTAAGTCAAATGACTGCAAATCGTATAGCAGATAATCTTAGTATGCAATGACTTTGAGATTGATGTGTTCGTGGTGCCCGGATTTTACCTCATTGCAAATAAGAGAGTTGAACAGCGGATATTGACACCAGCATTGTGAGGATGGTGATATGTGGTCTCACAATGATGCCTTTAAGGAGCATGTTGTTATTCAAGTGTGAGTGATACCTATGCTCGGATATGTGAAACTAGGAATTCGGTTTCTAAAGAACGGAGTTTGGATGATATTTGGTATGAAAAATGTATGAAAGGGGTGATCCACGTATATTGATTGTTGTGGGTTTTTATCCTTGTAGTACAGTGCCAAATGTGATGGTATGAAGACTGTCGCCAATGCGGGTAAGGATTATTGAATAATGGCGAGAAAAACTATTGTAATTATTGGCGGTGGTCCGGCTGGTCTTACCGCCGCTTATGAACTTTTAAAGAATAATGGCTCTGAGCAGTTCGATGTGACTGTTCTTGAGGCATCTGGCGAATTTGGCGGTATTTCTCGCACGGTTCGCCATAATGGCAACCGAATGGATATTGGCGGGCATCGGTTCTTTTCCAAAGATGACCGTGTGATGAGCTGGTGGAAGACTATCCTCCCTCTTCAAGGTGCACCTTCATACGATGATAAAAAGCTCAACCGTGCTCATGATATGGAACCAGGCGGCCCGGATCCGGAAAAAACCGACGAAGTAATGCTGAAGCGCCATCGCGTTTCGCGTATTTATTGGCATGGTAAGTTTTTTGACTATCCAGTGAGTCTGAAGCCGCAGACGCTTAAGAATATGGGATTCATCCAGACTATGAAGGTTGGTTTCTCCTACCTGAAGTCTCTAGTGCATAAACTTCCAGAAGACAATCTGGAAAACTTCTACATCAATCGTTTTGGTAAAGCTTTATACGGTATGTTCTTCGAAGGGTATACCGAGAAGTTGTGGGGGCGTCATCCGTCTGTCATCTCTGCCGATTGGGGATCGCAGCGTGTAAAGGGCATCAGCATCATGGCCGTGCTCAAGGATGCGTGGAATAAGCTCATCGGTAAGGAGAAGAAGGCCGGAGAAGGCGAAACTTCCTTGATTGAGGAATTCTGGTATCCGAAGTATGGGCCTGGTCAGCTTTGGGAAACCGTCGCTAGACATGACGAGGAGTTCGGTGCCCATATCATCAAGCATGCCGAAGTCGTGAAAATCAATGAAACATCTGATGGTCGCATTGATTCTGTTGTGTATCGCGATGTTGATGGCAATGAGCAGTCACTTGTGGGCGATGAATTTATTTCCTCTATGCCGGTGAAAGATTTGGTTGACTCCATTGCTGATGGAAATCAATCCACACAGCCTGTTCCTGTCAAAATGAAGCAGATTGCTGATGGTCTTCCGTATCGTGATTTCGTGACTGTGGGATTCCTTGTCGATCATTTGAATCTTAAGAATGAGACCGATATTCCTACCTTAGGCAATCCTCCGATTGTTCCGGATTGTTGGATTTATGTGCAGGATACGAGTGTGAAGGTCGGTCGCATCCAAGTGTTCAACAACTGGAGTCCATACCTGGTAAAGGATGTTGACAATAAAGTCTGGATTGGCCTTGAGTACTTCTGTAATGAGGGCGATGGCTTCTGGAATATGTCTGATGCCGAATGCATTGATTTTGCTGCGAATGAACTTGTGAAGATGGGAATTATCGCATCGAAGAACGACATTCAAGACGCTCATCGTGAACGTGTGAAGAAGGCGTATCCGGCCTATTTCGATACTTGGTATCAGATGGACGATTTGGTTAAGTGGCTGGACTCCTTTGAAAACTTGTACTGCGTGGGGCGGAATGGACAGCATAGATATAACAACATGGATCATTCCATGGTGACTGCTTTTGAAGCTGTTGGCAACATCAAGACCGGCCGCGCGGATAAGAAAAATGTCTGGAACGTGAATACCGACAAGGAATATCATGAGGAGAAGTAATCAGGAGTGGGCATGATGTATGACGCAGGTTAAGTTAGACCATGCCTATTCGTGTTTATCCAAATTCTGATTGCGATGTGCTTATGTGCAATGTGAAGGAAGACATAACATGCGCAAAGAAAAGTCAATTACACGTGTTTTATCTATGAAGCATATAGCGCTTGTGACGTTGGCACTATTATGTGGATTTGCTGCGGCGATTGTTGATGCTATCCGTATTCACGGGCACATTGTGTTCTCATTCCGATGCATGTGGTTCACTGGAGCGATTGCGCTGCTGTTTCTTGCCTTTGTGTTTATTGGGGAACGGTTTCTCGCTTGGTGTTCAAAAGATGGGGATAGGACTGCTGAACGGATGGCCTCAGTACGTGATTGCTTTTCCTTCTCTTGGGGACATAAACAGTTCTTTTTGACAACTGCGGTCATCGTGCTGTGCTGGATTCCATATATTTGGTTAACATATCCGGGAATATTATGGTTCGATACGGGCGAGCAGCTTATGCAATGGTTCCATCAGTCGAATATTTTTTCCGATGGTAGTTTTTGGTCCAACCATCATCCTGTATTTGACACTTTATTTTTTGGTGCATTCGCCCAACTCGGCAAGGTGCTTGGATCAGTAGATTTAGGTTTATTCCTATGCTCTATCGTTTTGGCATTGGCGGCTGCTCTTTCGCTGGCGACGGTCATCTTGTATTGCCGGCATATTGGCGCAAGCTGGCGTTGTTGCTTTGCGCAGTTGATGTTCTTTTCGTTTTTCCCGGTCATCCCCTGCTTTTCTATAAGTCTTGTCAAAGATACGGTATTCATGCCGCTATTCGTCTGGTACACGGTACTGTATGTGCAGATCGTACGGAGCAAAGGCGCGTGTCTTAAGAGCCCATGGCTATTTGCACTATTTCTTTCGCTATCTGTACTAGCAGCTTTAACGAAAAAAACCGGTTTGTACATAGTGCTTATCTGCTGCATCGCTTTGCTGTTTGTAGTGTTTCGTCAGTATCGCCTTCGAATTGTGGCTGTACTGCTGACTGAACTGCTTGTCATGGGCGTATTGGTTCCGAAAGTTGTTTTTCCCATGTTCCACATTCAGGAAGGTGGAAAACAGGAGATGCTCGCTGTTCCATTTCAACAGTCAGCATTAGAGGTGAAACGACATGAATGTGAGATGAACCCTGAGGATGTGGATGTCATTCACAAGATATTGGGAAATGATGTCGCTGATAAATACCAATGGTGGGCAGCTGATGGAGTCAAAGGCTACACTTGGGATTCCAGAAAGAATCAGTATCTTGCGCAATATGCGAAAGCATGGTTCCGCGGCTTATTGGAGCACCCTTTTACATATGTTGAGGCCTATGTGGCTTTGCAGGAAGGATGGTTAGGCGTTCCCACTTTAGGGAGTGCACAGAATCCTGAGGATTTGTCATTGCCTGTTTTCTTAACCGGCAGCAATCATACAAGTGTTGCGTATTCCAAGGAAATGGGATTAATAGAGCGAGGTAACATTAATCGGGTGACCATCGTTCAAAATAAAATAAACAAGCTTGAACATCTTCCTGTGCTAAATCTGCTTTTTTCTCGCGCTACATGGTCGACTTGGATGTTCTTGTTCGTTATATATGAATGGTTTAGACGATTCCGCGGCAAAAATTGGATCTGTATGATGCCATATATCGCGACTTTTCTTTTCTTGTGGATTTCGCCAGCGACGGTGACCGTTGAAGGCATACGTTATGTTCTTCCGATGATTATCATGACGCCGTTAATGTTCGGTATGCTAAGTATAAAAAAAGATATTTTTCGGAGTAGCCATTCAGTGATGGATAATTATACGTCTGAGTCTTCTGGGACGACTGCAAAACGTATTCCTGATGAATAGCCGCATCGTGTTGAGGCAAAAGAACGGCCACTGAAATAATAATGCAATGGCCATTATCAGGTAATACCTGTCCCTAAGATTGAATCGGAAAATGTCCAAATCCCTTTATCGGGCATGGTAATCCTACAAGATATATGTTCTACACATTATTGTTTGCTCCGATGATGATTGGAGTTGTGCTCTCCTTAACATGAAAAGGGAATCAGTGCGAATAAGTTTTTTGGTTCACGTTGAGAGTGAACGGACTCAAAGGCAAGTTCGAGTCATTATATACAATGCTTGAACAGTTGGGATTGCTTTGCCATAGATATTGGATTTGAGCTATACGTTTCACTTCGTCGGAGTGGATACGAAGTGTATTGCCAGTAATAGTTGCGGTGGCGTTGTGCATGGCTCCGTCTCCATCGGCGACCTGGAATCCTGACAGCGGAGTGTTGGTAACATTTGCAATATTGTCGATTGTTGCACTGATTGTGTAATTCGGTTGCTTTGCTTGCAGCTTGACGGCTGTGCCTTCTTTGAAAGTGATAATGGCCGTTGACTTGTCGTCTGAGTCAAGATGTGCTTCCTCGGGTAACGGGCCAGATGGTACTGCTTTGCGCTCGTTTATGGCGATCCATTGGTTGGCCATACGTTGGGCAACGATTTCCTTGCCGAGTGGATGGATTGCCTTCGACGTTCCTTTGTCCGTGTCGATGGAGACGGTCATGCCAAGATTTTTATGCGATTCAATGACGGGATTGTTAAGCATGCCCAATTGGGCATTACGAACGATGGTGTCATAGATGTAACCGTAGCCGTCATATCTGGCAAGCTGCACGTAAAGGAACGGCAATGTAGCGTCATCAAATAGATTCCGGTAATCATTTATAAGTGTGGCGAAGGAAATGTCATATCGTAATGCCAGATCCATCGATCCGGAATCATCTTCACCTTGGTACCATAACACACCGGCCACGCCAAGTCCCTGTAATGGGGCAACACGACTTTTATAGATGTCTCCGCCTTTTATATGGTGAGATATAGCTGTCCCTCCCCAAGCGGTTTGGATGAATCCGATAGGTATATTCGGATATTGTTTACGAAGTCGTTGCGCAAAATATTGAGGAATATAGCCAAGATAGTTGACGTCATCTCCTGTGGCTGTAAGCCAGGATTTCTTTTCGAAATCTCTTAGTGGATAATTCTTTGTGTCGAGGATTTTATTCGGTGAGAGGAAATGGACATATTTGTCATTGATATTGCGTGGAATATCGTTGCGTGTGTAGTGCAAGGAAGTACTTGTTTTGAAAAGCGAATCGCTTTCGAAATAGTCGTTATAGTTTATTTCCATATTCGACTGACCAGAAGCGATGAATAAATTGCCGACGTATACATCATTCACGGTTTTCGCTACGGTGCCAGCTACCGTAAATTTCATGGTGTATTGGGTAAGCGCTCCTTTGATTTTAGGCAGCTGAACCGAGAACGTTCCGGCTTTGGAGATTCTTGATGAAGC
>ERZ1031640.51-NODE-51-length-14428-cov-5.465039_pt1 | contig 14428 bp, 6 predicted proteins | sample MGYA00518173_ERZ1031640 | MGnify/ENA primary metagenome ERZ1031640 (study PRJEB33719, sample SAMN04261210) | wastewater metagenome | biome: rural village; feature: human; material: feces | host: Homo sapiens | place: El Salvador | collected 2013-01-14 ... | reverse complement strand
CAGATGGACCATGGAACATGGGTTAGGCATGAATGGTGCCGTCTATACGACGGGAGCGAATTTCCCCGATGCACTGGCGGCCGGGCCACTGTCCGGAAAATCTAGGTCCACAACTCTACTAGTCGAGAATGCGAAAAGCCCCGCCATCGCGCTCTCCGCAAATTACAGAGATAAGGTTAACAGGGCGTACGTGGTCGGCGGCACAAATGCCGTGAGCCTCGCCGCCGCGAACGCCATAGCCGACAGCCTCGGACTCAGGCACGCACAGTAATTTCTGATTAGAAAAACTGCTCCGTATACGAAATTGGTCGTTGCCTTCGTACGAATGAAAATCTCATCCGCATGAGGCAACGAACGATTTCATATAAGGGACAAAGCGCTGTAGCGGGACGAAATCTTACATAGTTAAAGGATTTGCAAGGTGCCGATACAAATAGGGGTTGTTGGCATCTCCTTGAGGAGAACCAACAGCCCCTATTTGTCTGCTATATGCGGAGACTATGGTCTTTGCATATTCAGTGTATCGGCAATCTGCGCGGTAACGTTCTCGCCGAGAGCATTGGTGCCACCCGCAACATAGGCATGCTGAACAGCGTCTTTGTACGGCTTCAAGAAATTCACCGCTGTAGATGGGTCTGCGGGGTTGACGAGAATCAACAGGCCATCTTGTGCGCCTGCAAGCGGCCCGGCGGCGAGGGCATCAGGATAGTTTTGACCAGTGGTGAAAACCGCTCCGTCAACGCCAAGCGCGGTATATTGGGTTAGCCATTTCGCGATGGCAATACTGGTATCGTATCTCGTTTCGCCGCTCAGACGGGTCGGGGTAATTCCAGTGGCATCGGCAATTTGCTGTTCGATTTGCTTATTGACGGCTTGGGTTCCGCCTGCAATGACGATATCGCTGAAATCACCGTCCTTGAGGGCGGCAATTTGCTTGGCATTGTCTGCCTTGTTGGACACCAGAAAGATGGGGGAACTGCTCCGATATGCCCAGGCCGACATGGACAAGGCATCGGCGTAATTGTCCGCTGTGGTGACGATGGCTGTATCGCTCCATGTGAAATCAAACCTGGTGTCACTTCGGTACAGGGCCAGAGCCGTGTCCACACGGGTTGCGCCATACACTCGCTGTACATTGCCGCAATTGGACTTTAGAGAGCGCTCCGCGTTGGCGGATACAGCATTTGAGCCGCCGACGATGATGATCGTACTGGGCTGAATCTTGTTGACTTGTTGCAGAGCTTGCAGGGAAAGTTCCTTCTTTGCGGTAAGGAGGATGGGTGCATGCAATGCACCTGCAACGGATGAGGCGGCAAGTGCGTCAGGATAGTTTTCGCCGGACGCGACGATCAACGTTCCCGCCTGGGACGGATTCTGCTTCGAAACCAAAGCGGACATGGTGTCGTACCGAGTATTACCGGCGATGCGCTCCATGGCTGGGCGATAGTCTATATCCCATAGTGCCTGTAATTTCAACGGCCCTGTAACAGGCGTAGATAGAGCATATTCATCGGTGCCGTTAAGGCTCCAACCACGGAAAATATATCCCTTGCGGTAGGGGTCTTGGGGTTTGGTAATGGTTGTGCCGGATTTTACATACTGCGGAGCAACGGATTGCCCACCCTTGGAATCGAACGAAACAGTGTAGGAGGGAATGTAATCATCGGTGAATTCGAACCACATGGATACCTCCGACCCAATTGGTCCCTGGATATTCACAATGCACCGATACGGGCCGGAGCAATCGTTGTACGTGGTTTTCCAGGAAGATGGGGCGCCGGTGAGCCTGATGCTTGTTGTTCCACGGGGGATGTTGGCGTGTAAATCATAATCGCGCTTATTGGTCTCCAGTTGTGCATTAGCGGGATTGAAGTCCGTGACCGGGTTCCCGTCCGGCAGAAAAGCCATCATATTCTTCAGATCGGCGATATTGTCTTTCGGCGGCACATAGTCGAACATGATTTTATAGATGACTCGTGGGCTGCGGCTGTTCTCTGGAGTGGCGGTGTACTGGTAGTACGTGTTGGTGTACTCTCCACCCATCACCCATCCATCGGGCAGCTCCTTATAGCCAATTTCAGAGCCATATGATGCACCGTGCACGGTGAATCCCTTGGAAGGGTCTCCGTTATTGACGTTGCGGCCATTGACGGTGATGATAACGGACCGCAGCTCATCGGTAGTATGAACGGCGCCCCTGGCGTGGACGAACCAGTACCTATACTCGGTGCTGCCTTTTGACACGATATACAGTATCGCGTTTGTGCGGCTCACGGAATCGTAGAGGACTCCCCACTGGATGTACCATCCGCTTGGCACGCGGGTTGCCTTGACTGTGGAACCGGATGCATTGTAGTGGGCTACGTTTTTTGAGGGGTTGAAGTTGGGTACTGGAGTTTCTTTGCCGTTGCCCGACATATAGGAGAAGGACAAGCCTGACGGGTATGAGGCTCGGGCAGCCCTAGATGTTGCGCCTGCCGACTGTTCGGTCGCTCCCGTGCTGGATTCCGTTTGCTGGGTGGCCGTATATTCCGGTGATGGAGATTGCTCCCCTGCCTGCGCGGCGGGGCCTGCTAAGCCACAGGATAAAGCGACTGCCGTAGAGACCAAGGCGGTCATGATTCTGCGTTTCATTTCCTCTGTTTTCCTTTCGTTGTTGCGCATTGTCGAAGAGGGTTGTCTGACAAGGATCCGGAAACCCCTGTCAGACAACCCTCCCCAACGCCGTCGGCTATGCTGTTATTGTGCGTGTTTGAGTCCGAGGCTGTCGGCGATGGCGTCCGCGGTGGACCGGCTCACGGCGTTCTCGCCGCCGACCACGTACGCCCTGTTAACCTTGCCCCTGTAGCCCGCGGAGAACGGGATCGCGGGGCTGTTGGCGTCCTCGACCAGGAGGGTCGCCGCGCCGGCCCTGCCGGCGAGCGGCCCGGCGGCCAGCGCGTCGGGGAAGTTCGCCCCGGTCGCGTACACGGCCCCGTCCATGCCCAGGCCGTGCCCGGTTGCCCACCTGGCGATCCGCTCGCTCGTCTCGTAGCGGGTCGCGCCGGACAGGCGCGTCAACTGCGCCCCGGTGATGGATTGGGCCTTTGCTGCCACACGTTCGGGCACGGCATTGACGCCGCCAACCACAATGATCTTGGAGAACTGTCCGTTCGAGAGTGCGGTTTGCTGCTTGCTGGTCAGCCCGTTCGAATCGACCAGGAATACGGGTGCCTTCGCCGCGTAGGCGTACGAGCTGATGCTCAGCGCGTCGGCGAAGTTGCCGGCCGTGGCCAGTATGGCGGTGTGGCTCCAGCCGGTTCCCTGCTGATACAGCTTAAGGGATGTGTCCACACGCGTCGCGCCTGCCACCCGCTCCACGTGGGAGCAGATGCCTTCCAGCTCGTTCATCACGTCATCCGACACAGCCGCGCGGCCGCCGGCGACGATGATCTTGGACGGGGCGAGACCAGTTAGGGTCATGAATGCTTGGAAGGACAGCGTTTTCGCATCGGTCAGCACGATGGGGGCGTCCAGGGTTCCGGCCAGGCCGGAAGCCGCCAGAGCATCGGGATAGTTACCGCCCGAAGCGACGATCACGGTGCCGCCGGATTTCCATCCACCGGTTTCGACGATCTGTTCCATGGTGTCGTAGCGGGTTGCGCCGGCCAAACGCTTCAACGCGGAGGGTTCCTTCGTCCAGTGCGCGTGAAGGGTCACATCACCCGTTACGGTCTGGTTGAAGTCGTACCTCGCGCCTCCGTCCTTGGCTGTGTACCAGCCTTGGAACGTGTACCCTGTGCGGGTTGGATCAGCGGGTTTGGTAGCTCGCGAACCGTACTTCACTTTTTGCGCGGCTACGGAGGATCCGCCGTTCGCATCGAACGACACCGTGTATGTGTTGGCGGTCCAGTGCGCGTACAGGGTGACGTTACCGGTCACGGTCTGGTTGAAGTCGTACTTCGCGCCTCCGTCCTTGGCCGTGTACCAGCCCTGGAACGTGTAGCCGGTGCGGGTCGGGTTGGCCGGCTGCGTGGCCTTGGCCCCGTACTTCACCGTCTGCGAGGCGACCGCGGAACCGCCGTTCGCATCGAACGCCACCGTGTAGGACCTGATGGTCCAGTGCGCGTACACGGTCGTGTCCGCGGCCCCCATGGTCGTGGACGCGCTGACCTGGCTTCCGCCGTCCTTGGCCGTGTACCAGCCCTGGAACGTGTAGCCGGTCCGGGTGGCCGTAGGCAGAGTGCCATACTGGCCGCCGTACTGTACGGTCCTGGACGATTCGGACGCCTTGCCGCCGTTGCCGTTGAAGGTGAGTGTGTATGTGTTGACGGTCCAGTGCGCGTAGACGGTCGTATTCGCGGCACCCATCACCGTACCCATATACACCTGGGATCCGCCGTCCTTGGCTGTGTACCAGCCTTGGAACGTGTATCCGGTGCGCATGGCCGTGGGCAGGGCTCCGTATGAGCTGCCGTACTGTACGGTCCTGGACGATTCGGACGCCTTGCCGCCGTTACCGTCGAACGTGAGCGTGTACGAGTTCACTGACCAATGCGCGTAGAGCGTCACGTCGCCCGTCACGGTCCGGCTGAAGTCGTACCTGGATCCGCCGTCCCTGGCGGTGTACCAGCCCTGGAACGTGTGACCGGCGCGGGTCGGATCGGCCGGCCGGGACGCCTTGGACCTGTACCTCACCTTCTGCGTGGGCACGTTGGATCCGCCGTTCGCGTCGAACGCCACAGTGTATGACCTGATGGTCCAGTGCGCGTACACGGTCGTGTCCGCGGCCCCCATGGTCGTGGACGAACTGACCTGGCTTCCGCCGTTCTTTGCGGTGTACCAGCCTTGGAACGTATATCCGGTGCGCGTGGCCGTGGGCAGGCCGCCGTATTGGCCACCGTAGGTGACCGTCCTGGAGGACTCGGATGATTTGCCGCCGTTGCCGTCGAACGCGAGCGTGTACGAGTTCACGGCCCAGTGCGCGTACAGAGTGATGTCGCCCGTCACAGTACGGTTGAAGTCGTACCTCGTGCCGCCGTCCTGGGCCGTGTACCAGCCCTGGAACGTGTGGCCCGTGCGGGTCGGGCTGGCCGGCTGGGACGCCTTGAATCCGTACCTCACTGATTGCGAGGCGACCGCAGATCCGCCGTTCGAATCGAAATTAACAGAGTAGGAACGAACCTTCCACTGTGCATACAAGGTTATGTCTTGAGCGGCGAACTGAATGGTACCGTTCGAACGATACGCAGTGCCGGTGCCGTCAGGTGATGTGTTCCAGCCGGTGAACGTATATCCCGTACGGCTAAAGCCCACGTTGGGGATAGTCGTGCTTTGCCCGATTGCGCCTTGGATCGATTTCATGGAACCGGAGGTAGCTCCATTTCCGGAGAAGGAAATGGTCGAAAGCGTGACTGTGATTTGCTTGGAGAAGCTGTAGCTCTGACGGTTCACAGTGATGGTCGCTGTGCCTGGAGCTTTTGCATGTAATGTGCCATTATCATCCACGCTGATAACCGAAGGATTCGAGGATGTCCAAGTTCCGCGCAGCTCATAACGTCCGTTTGCATATTTCAGTTTTACAGATGCGGCCTTGCTTGTTCCGGCGATCATTGTATCGGGAGCATTCCACGTAACACCTTGATCCATATGTTCGTCGGACATATTCACTTCGAAAGTGAAGGTGCCATCCAAATTCGTTGGCGAACTGTCTCCTAAAGCGGAGTCTGATGCTTCGCCGGCAAATACTGTTCCGTAGTAGGCTGCGCTGCTTCCTGCGAAGCCGTAATACTGGTATTCAGGATTGATGAGTTCCTCATAATGGCCGTACTGTCCATGGGATTCGCCGTTCAGAAAGTGGACATAATCATCTTTTTCACTTGCCCAAAGGTCAATGGCTGAGGCAATGTCAGAGCCTCCCCAAGCGAGGATCTCGCCGGAAGAGGAATCCTCGCCGACAGTCGCTTCGAAGCATGAATTTCCGTCTGGACGTGTATGGGCGAGATCCACATCGTAGGCTTCGATGGAACGCTGTATTGCGATTTTCTCAAGGGAATTCGACCATCCTGGGGAAAGATACTGTTCTTGGGAGATATTCGAAGCCTTCAGATAGTCCGCTATTGAAACGTAATATTCGTAGCCTGTTTCCGGATTGTAGTAGCGAACCCTGATTCGACTATCGTTGAGAGCGTCTTGGCGCCATTGGGTCACCTTTTTCAATGCAGCCTGATATATGGAGGATTGTTGAAGCGTATCAACGGCATACACGGTTGTACCGGGTCCCAGATAAGTTCCAGTGACCGAGGAATTCTTGACTGAGCCATCAGAAATATGGAAATAATCTTCGATGAGCGAGCTCAACGATTGTGAGCCAGTCTCGCATCCGACAAGATTGTTGTCTTTGTCTATCAGAACGATGAAAGGTAAATTCGCCTGATAGGAATCGGGATGGAATGTCTGATATGAATCCCATGCAAAGTAGTAGTAATCTTGGTTCGAGGCGTCAGCGGAAGAAGCGAATCTCACGTTGCTGGTTTCCTGAGAAGCATATTTGGAGAAGGAACTGCGATCACTGTCGTAATCGAGTGCAAAGAAACGAACGTCCTTGTAGAGTTTCTTTTTAGAAAGCTGAAGTGCGGAATCCAGCACTTGATCTAAGTAGTATGCGCCTGCCGGCGCGATAAGTGCCACGCGGTAGGTGTTCGCATATTCCTGGTTCAGATGCGTGGCCGTGCCGTCAAGATCATAAATCGGCAGATTCGGAGCTTTCGATGCAGCTCTGCTTGCCCTGCTAGCCCTACGACCGGAAAGTGTACTGTCTTGTGTGACGGTATCTGTGCTCTTGTTCTCATTGGTGGCTGCGGCACTATCGGTGATGGCAGTTGCGTTAGCCTCTTCAGCATATGCAGAGGGATTTATCACTGCCATTGATATGACAATGGCACAGCACGTTGCTATAGCTACAAGCCAACGTGGTAAATGTCGGTAGTCGGTTAACATGTGTTTTCTTTTCTCTTGCTTTTGTAAAAAGAGCTTCCACCCTTTTAGCATTCAATCTTACCTACCTTGGGCACATTGGGGGGAGAGTTTCCAAGACGAGGGGAATGTGATTTAGGAGCAAATAGAAAACCGGGAGCAAAGCACTGTGGTGTTGCTCCCGGTTGGGGTTTTCAAGTGACGGCTGTTTAATTGCAGGCGCTCGTGCCTAGTTCAGTGATTTGCAACGCATCGTCATTCAGAAGACCGGCGAAATTCACCGTTCCTGGATTGCGCACGGAGAAATAGCAGGAATTTTCGTCACTGGTGAATGCGAGTTGTTCAAAATTCTTCAGATTGGTGGTATCAGGAATAATGCGCATGGTGGCGATGATCTTGAAATCACCATCATTGAACAACCGCAATGGCAAAGCGAAATGTACCTTGTTATGACCGGTTTTATGTGCTTTGAAAGCTACACCGCAGTCGTAAGGGACGCCGCCGCGTTTGACGTCAAGCACCGACATCGGAATGTAGAATTCGATATCTTTCTTGTCTCGCAGGTCATATTCCACGTCGAACTCGAAAGTGTCTTTGCATGTCAGCATCTGCTCGGAAACTGGAACGACTCTGAACGTAGGCACCCGTTCGCTCAAACCAAGCGGATACTCGTTTTCGTCTTCGTTCTTTTCGTGCTCCTTATGCTCCACTTTGAGATTCTCAAGAGTGTAGCGATCTGCGACATCATTCTTATCACCACTGGCGACGATTTCGCCGTCCTTGATGAGAATGGCCTTGTTGCAGTATTTCTTCACGGCGTCCATGGAATGGGTGACCAAGATGACCGTTTTGGTTGGATCTTTTTTGATTTCTGTGAAGAAGTTATCGCACTTGCGCTGGAACGCTTCATCGCCCACGGCGAGCACTTCGTCGAGCACCAGAATGTCTCCTTGGGCCTTGATAGCCACGGAGAAGGCGAGACGCACTTGCATGCCGGACGAGTAGTTCTTGAGCTTCTGATCCATGAAGTCCTCAAGTTCGGCGAATTCCACAATATCGTCATACATCGCATCGATCTCGGCGTGGGTAAAGCCCAGCAACGCACCGTTCAGATATACGTTCTCGCGTCCGGTCAACTCTGGGTTGAAACCGACGCCGAGTTCGATGAATGGGACTAGCTTGCCCTTGACGGTGACCGAGCCCTGTTCCGGAGTGTAGATTTGCGAGATGATTTTCAGCAGCGTGGACTTGCCGGAGCCATTGCGGCCGACAATACCGAAGAAATCGCCTTGGCGAACCTCGAAATTGATATCGCGCAGCACATGCTGCTCGGTGTAGCCCTTAATGCCCTTCGTCCAGTTCAGGAATGCCATCTTCAGACCGGTGGCCTGCTCGGTAGGCAAGCGGAACATCTTGGCCACATGATCGACCTTAAGCACCACAGGGCGCTCGTCTGCGTTCTTCTCTTCAGTCATTGCAACCTCAGCCATAAATCAGAGCACCTCCGCGAACTTGGAACTGTACTTGCGGAACACGTGAATGCCGAGCCACAAGATGACGGCGGACAATACGTAAGGCAGCAGGCACAGCAACTTGTTATCGACCATGGTCCACACGGTTGGCACGTATTCCGGGGAAAGCAGGTTGTGACGGATATCCATAATCACCTGCGTGGAAGGATTCAGCATGAGCAATTTTGCCGCCCAGGAGAACTCCGGATTATTCGCCACCATGGAAATCGGGTAGATGATAGGAGTCGCATAGAACATGGCTTGCAACACGACTTCCCAAATATGCGCCACATCGCGGAAATATACAAACAGGGAAGCAAGTAGCAGTGCCACGCCCAATCCAAGGCAGTACAGCTGCAGGATGCTGAACGGTACCAGCAGCACGCGCCAAGTGTAGTGCGCGTGGGCGAAGAAACCGAACAGGATGACCACCAGCAGATTGATGCCGAGAGAAATCATGGATCCCATAGTGGTGGAAGCGACGATGATGTAGTTCGGGAAATGCACCTTGCGCAGCAGATCTCCACGACCGACGATGGATTGCATACCCATGCTGGTCGACTCGGAGAAGAAGCTCCACAGGCAGGTGCCGCACAGCAACGAAATCGGGAAAGTCGGAGTGCCATCCGAGAACTTCAGGAACTTCACGAACACCACATACATCACGGCGAACAGCATCAGCGGTTTCAACACAGACCACACCATGCCCAGGAATGAGCCCTGATATCGCAGCTGGAAGTCGGTTTTCACCAGTTCCTTGAAAACCACCATCGCATAGTGGTACCTCTTCTTGAGGCTTTCGAAAAAGTCTTTCACAAACGTCCTATCCTACTCGTGCGAAGTATTTGGGTGCAAAGGCTCGTAGAGCGTCCCTCTTCGGCAGTACTCTCATATATTCTATTGAGGAAAGGACGTTTGTCTTAGTAAGGCGGAATATCTCACATGGTTCTCACAGCGGAACAGCATCATCCGAACATCAAGATTTTCGTGTCGGCGCATAAGCAGGCCACGTTCCCCGAAGGGAAAAGTATCCTTCCGGTGCAGGTGGGCGCGGCGAACGCAGCAATCCGGTTTGCAAACACCTTGCATGACGACGAAGGTGAGAACATTTCCGCGAAAAACCCGCGTTACTGCGAACTGACCGCGCAGTATTGGGCTTGGAAGAACGAAGACGCTGACTATTACGGTTTCTGTCATTACCGCCGGTACTTCGACTTCACTGACACTCCGCATAAGGAAAACGATTACGGCGAGATTATCGATTCGTACATCGACGACCACGCGCTCGCTGAATACGGCATCAACGATGAGGCGATCGCACGCGTGGTGGATGGATGGGATGTCATCACCACGCCGTTGAACGACGTCCGCCGTATCGGCGGATTCTCGAATCTCAAGCAGCATTGGGACGCCGACGAGCATCTGCGATTGAAGGATCTGCGCCACATGTACGACATCCTGTGTGCACGCCATCCCGATTACAAGGTGGACGCCGACGCCGTGCTTAACGGTCGTACCGCCGCGTTCTGCAACATGTTCATCATGAGGAAGGAAATCTTCTTCGAATACAACGAATGGCTGTTCCCGCTGCTCGACGAATTCGCCGATGTCACCGATTTCAGCAAGATGGATGTACAAACCACGCGTACTGTGGGACATCTTTCGGAACGGTTGCTCAACATTTTCATCGCGCATAAGCAGCGTACTGGCGCACATTGGAAGATTAAGCGGATGCAATGCGTGCACTTCCTGCGTCCGGATCCAATGACCACGCTTGAACCGCTCGGTACGGAATACGGACGTGTTGTGCCGGTGGTGTTCGCCGCGGACAACAACTATGTGCCGATGCTTGCCACTACCATCTATTCGATGCTGAAGAATGCTTCCACGAATCGCTCGTATGACGTGATTGTGCTGGAACGGGATATTACCGGCGAAAACAAGCGGTATATGGAACGGTTCTTCGCGCAGTTCCCGAACGCCGCAATCCGCTTCTTCGACGTGAGCCGCTATCTGGCCGGTTTCAGTCTCACCACCAGCAACGCGCATATCAGCGTCGAAACGTATTACCGTTTCATCATTCAGGAGGCGTTGCCGTTCTATTCGAAGCTGCTGTACTTGGATTGCGATCTGGTGGTCAATGGCGATATCGCCGAACTGTACGATACTGAACTCGGAGACAACGCGATCGCCGCCGTACCGGATATCGATTTCATCGGCAATCTCAATATGAAGAACGGCGAACGTGCGGAATACGTGAACAAGCAACTGCACATGCGTGATGCGTATGGCTACTTCCAAGCCGGCGTGCTGGTGATGAACCTCGACCGCATGCGCGAAATCCATACGGTGCACGAGTGGCTGGAAATCGCGGCCAAGCCGGGGTACATCTACAATGATCAGGACATTCTCAACGTGGAATGCGAAGGCTTGGTTTCGTATTTGGATTATTCTTGGAATGTGATGCACAATTGCGCAGGTCGAGTCAATGGCGTGTTCGATTTCGCGCCTGCCGACATGTACCAGGCATATATGACGTCGCGTAAGGCACCGAAGATCGTGCATTACGCAGGCTTCGACAAGCCATGGAAGAATCCATGGTGCGATTTCGCTCCGCTGTACTGGAGTTACGCGCAGGAGACGCCGTTCGTGGCACAGATGGTTGCCGCGATGAGCGGTGTGGAGCGTCCTGCTCCGCCGGAACACCATGAGCGTGCGATCGCCGAGGACAGCCCCATTCGCAAGTATGTGGACGTGTTTGCTCCGACTGGCTCCAAACAACGCGAGCTGATGAAGGTGATGGCACGTAAGGTGCAAGGCAAGCGATGACAATATGGGGCTGGTTGGATGAGCTTATCCAACCAGCCCCATACGTATTACTGGAAAGTTAGTCTCTGCGGAACAGATCTCGGGTGTAGACCTTGGTATCCACGTCAGCGAGGTCGCTGTTCCAACGGTTGGCGACGATCACGGATGCACGGGTCTTGAAACCGGCAAGGTTATGGGTGACTTCGCTGCCTTGGAAGTCGGGCTTGTCCAACGTGGGTTCATAGATGAGCACGGGGATGCCATTGGCCTTGAACTGTTTCATCACGTCCTGAATGGCGGACTGGCGGAAATTATCGGAACCGGACTTCATAGTCAGTCTGTAGATACCGACAACAGGATCCTGAATGTCCTTGATACGTTCCATGACTTCGGAAGCTACGAATTCCTTGCGTGTACGGTTTGCGTCCACAATGGCTTCGATAAGGTTTTGAGGCACCTGATTGTAGTTGGCAAGTAACTGTTTGGTGTCCTTCGGCAGGCAATAGCCGCCATAGCCGAAGCTGGGATTGTTGTAACCATCGCCGATGCGCGGATCCAAGCAAACGCCGTCAATGATTTCGCGAGTGTTCAGTCCGCGGCTTTCCGCGTAGGTGTCCAATTCGTTGAAATATGCCACGCGAAGCGCTAGGTAGGTGTTGGCAAACAGTTTGATGGCCTCAGCCTCGGTGGTGCCGACCACCAGCGTGGGGATACCGGTACTGCCATCATGATTGGCGCTGGTGGCTTCAACTGGGTCTGCGCCCTCGGCAAGCAGATGCGCGAACTGACGTGCAGCCTTGACGGATTCAGCATCGTCCTGTGGAGCGCCCACCACAATACGGCTTGGATGCAGATTGTCATACAGCGCATGTCCTTCACGCAGGAATTCGGGGGAGAAGAGGATGCGATTGTCATTGAGGGTTTTGCGTAATTGCTGTGTGTAGCCAACGGGAATCGTCGATTTGATGACAATCCAAGCGTGTGGCGAATACTGGCGGACTGCCGCAATCGCAGTTTCGACGCTAGAAGTATCGAAATAATTCTTCTTCTCGTCGTAATTCGTCGGCGTGGCGATTACAGCGAAATCGGCATCCGTGTACGCTTCCTGCGCGTCGATGGTGGCGTGAAAATCGAGCGGACGCTCGCCAGATGCGTCCCCCCTCAGGAAATCGGTGATTACCGGATCGACGATAGGACTCTTGCCGTTGTTCAGCAATTCGACCTTTGCCGGAATGATGTCGAGCGCATGCACCTCGTTATGCTGGGAAAGCAGCAGCGCGACGGACAATCCAACATATCCGGTTCCTGCAACCGCGATCTTCATAACCAAACTGCCTTTCCCATTGCTGCCGTAATCCTAACCTATTGTAGACGGGTCACTCCGGCAGATCGACAAAGCCGGTGTCTTTCAGGTAATTCTTGCCGATACTCATGTCATATTGAATGAGCTGATAGTCATGGAGTAATTGCTTGGACTGCTTCGAGAGATTCTTTTTCTTGATGAGATTGCCGTTCGCGTCCAGATAGGTCGGAGCGCTGCTGCTGCCTGAAGAATCCGGCACGGACATTGCCGGAATTACCCGATGCATTTCGGTAAGAAACGCAAGATACGGACTGACTTTTGCATTAAGATGTTCGGCGAGCTGAGCGGAGAAATAGTTTGATGATGTGTAGTCGCTGGAAACAGCGTCAAGCTTTGTGTTAGCCGAGCGTGATGCTTGGTTGGACCAAATGAAATAGTCAGTCTCATGCAATCCGAGGATGTTCTTTTTATCGGAATATGCGGTGGAATAAAAGCCTGGCAAATGGTCGCCGTAGAACAGCACGGTAATTGGGCGGTTAATCTCATTAAGCTGGCTCAAAAAAACGAATGTGGACTGATCCGTGTAGTTTAGTCCCTTGGTATAAGTATCCAGATTTAGTTTTTCATCTGCTGGAAGATCCGATGCATCCATTTCTTTGAATTCGTTGTTTTGGTAGAGGTCTTCGTATGGCATGTGGTTTTGCATGGTGACGACTTGATAGAATCGGTTCTCGTTGGAGTCCGTGACTTTTTTTAATACCTCCGAATAAAAGGACTCATCTGAGACGTACCAAGCGGAATCAATTGCGTGAAGACCAGTAAGCTGCGGTTTACCGTCCGTTGCGAAGAACTGCGAGAACTGGAACTTCTTGTAATTCAGATCTCGGAAATACATATTGCGGTTGAAGGCATGCAATGCTATGGAAGCTTTTTTGCCGCCATTGGCTGCATTCCAAGCTTGGTTGATCGTTGGCGCCCACTTAAGCGAAGGCACGAGCTGCTGATAGGCGATGGACAGCGTCGGGCTGTAATTCGCCATGGAAAGGCCCGTCAACGCCTGATATTCAATATTCGCGGTGCCTCCGCCGTATCCCGGTGAAAGCATGAGTCCGGAAGTGGTTTGCGTCTTGATCTGACGGATGTTCGGTATCGGATCTTCGGAGAAACTGACGCCGGGGACGCGGGTTGGGTCGGAGAAAGTCTCGGAAAGCATCATGATGACCGTGTTGTCGGTCATATTGGTATTACGGGTCTTATTGATTTGTTGCGCCTGTTTCGCATATTTCTTTGCGATTGCTTGCATGGTTTCCTGTGAATAGCCTTCTGGCTTATCCATGGTTTTCGTATGTGCCAGGCGAAGGAAATTCACAACAGGGCCATTGCTGGTGGAATCGGCGAGACCGTTCCAGATTTGTGGGCTGTCACCCATACTTTGAGCGAACTGAGTGGACCAATACCCGTCATTGCCGAATCCCCATACAAAGGAGAAACATAAAGCGACACTACATACCGCCGCTGCGATGCGAGTGAGGGTGCCTGTGAAATTCTTGACACTGGCGAAGGGACGGCGCCATGCGCAATGTATGATTCCATTGCGGCCATCGATAAACTGCATAATGATGCAGATGATTACTAGCCAAGTAACGCCTGTCACCGCGCTGTTAACTAAGCCTTGGCTGGATTTGGGAATGAATGAAGTGAGTTCGCTGGTATTGCCGCCGGTTATGAAGTTCAGATCAGCAGGAAGCACAGGTTCATTGCGGGTCTGCATTTTAACGTGATTCGCCACTGCGTAAGTGGTCATCACTGCCCCAAAGATTGCTGTGGAAACCCAGAATCTGTTCAATACAAT
>ERZ1031640.14-NODE-14-length-29096-cov-6.913261_pt1 | contig 29096 bp, 18 predicted proteins | sample MGYA00518173_ERZ1031640 | MGnify/ENA primary metagenome ERZ1031640 (study PRJEB33719, sample SAMN04261210) | wastewater metagenome | biome: rural village; feature: human; material: feces | host: Homo sapiens | place: El Salvador | collected 2013-01-14 ... | reverse complement strand
GCAGCGTTCGCTGCGGCGGTGCCTTGCCTCACGCGGTCTGTTTCAAAGAGATGGCCTGACGCGGTTCGGCTTGCCTTCCTGCTTGAAGGTCTTACTTGTTGAGAACCTTCTTCATCAGGTCGGCGGAAGCCTTGGCAAGTGCGAACTGGCCGAAGCCCGGATCGATGGAAGCGAGGTTGGAGTTGATGATCTGGTTGAAAGTGTCGTTGTTCTTCATGGTGTTTCCTTTCGGACGGCCGCCTGGTTTCTTGCTTCTTTTTTTCTTCTCTACATCGTGCGGTGCGTCGCTATTGTGTTGTTTTTCTTGTTCTTCGTTCTTCTGTTGTTTTTCTGTTGTGCCTTTACTATACGCACGTCGGTATGCGTCTGGCATGCCGCAATCGTCATTTCTATTGTAAAATCATCGGGTTATCTTGAAGAAAATGTGATTACTGTGCCCGCATAACAACACAATCGCCGTATCGTACGCTGACACGAGACGGAACATATCCATTCCCATGTCAACGCACGATACGGCGATATCGGCGTAAATCAGCGGAATAATCGTAAATCAGCGGGGCTGACGGAAGTGACGGTCACCGATTGGATCGAACGGCGTGTGCGGTTCAAGCTGGTACCAGTATGCCACCGACGCGACGTCATCCTGCCGCTCGAAATTGCCGGCTTCCTCGGTGCCGATCTGCTGCCAGGTGACGCGCAGGTCAGAATCGAAATAAATCGGATCCGGAATGTGCCAGCGGTACAGGCCGCGCATGACGGGTGTGGCCACATCCCAGTAGTCGCTTTCGCGGTGCGCGGCAAGACGCTGCGAATAGAACGGGAATCCTAGGTACGGTCCGGTGAACGTGTTCTCGCGCATGCGGCCATGCTCGTCGAAGTCGGCGAAACTCCACGCGCCGCCGAAGTAGTCTTCCGCTCCGGTGCTGCACCACGTCGGGTACTGTTCATCGCCGTCGATGTACATTTTGACTTCGCCTTCGCCCCACCAGCGGCTTTCCAGCGCGGTCAGCGCAAGGTAGGTGCCGATGTACGCGCCATGGCCGTGCGCATTGTCGAGAATCGTGTAGTCACGGGCAATTTCGGTGACGCGTTCGCGGCGCCACTGCGCATGGAAGCGCATCGCATCGGCTGGCAGCGCGTCGTATTCCGTGTAGTCGATTTGGTAGAAGAAGGCCGGCACGTCCTCGTTGTGATCGTTGCGCAGCACAATGCGCGCGTGCTCGAACGGCATGGCGAAATAGCAGTTGAAACCTCGATTTGGCACCACCATGATCGGGATGGAATTGATACGGCAGGCCTGTGCGTGACCGCAGCAGAAGAAATCGCCCATCGGGCACTGCACGGACGGCGTCTCCTCGCCATCCCAATAGAATTCGAGGATGAGATTGCGCAGTACGTTCGGACCGGTCGGGGAAGTGCGGTCGGTGACCGTCATCCAAATGTGGCGAATCACGCCCGGGCCATCGACGTCCATCAGCGTGACCGAATCGCCCGCCTTGATCGTCTGGATGCAAGGGCTGCCCTTACGTGACGGGCCGAGCGCGCTGGCGGCGGTGGCTGCAGTGCCCTTGCCGCCGGTCGGGTTTTCGGCGTTGACGCAACGTGTACGGCCGTGGTCCGTCGCGATTGCTAGCGAATCGAGGGCACCGTTGCCGAAACCGGAAGTCGCCATAGTATTCATTGTTCTCTCCTTTGTTAAACAGCTTGGGAAACGCGGAAATGGGTGCGTCGCCTACCACTGCCGACTATCGTAGATCCCCCTTGCAGTGGGCGCGTCGATAATGCCGGCCACGGTGCTGAAAGCCGCCGCGGCCGGTTGTATCTGTTTTTGCGTTATTTCACAACATCCTAGCGTTGTTGGGTCGCGTTACTTCACTGCACCGGCGGTGATACCCTGCGACAGCTTGCGCTGGAAGATGATGAAGAAGATGATGGTCGGGATGATGCTCAGCAGCGAAGCCGATGCCAGCGTGGTCGCTTCCATGGTGCGCTGGCCCTGCAGGGTGGCGAGTGCCAGCGGAATGGTCTGTACGTCATCGCTCATGAGGAACGCCATCGGAATCATGTATTCGTTCCACGTCCACACGAAGAAGAACACGAACAGCACGCTGATGGTCGGCCAAGAAATTGGCAGCACCACCTTGCGCAGGATTTGCCAGCGAGAGGCGCCGTCGATGGCCGCGGCCTCAAGGATGGCCTGCGGGAACGTGCCGTATACGGAGGACAGCAGATAGGTGCCGTAGGCGCTTTGGATGATGGTGAAGATGATGATGATCGCGAGTTTGGTGTTGTACAGACCGACCTGCTTGAACATGGTGTACAGCGGGTAGAGCAGCGCTTCCTGCGGCATCATGTTGGCGAGCATGATGCCGAGCACGATCCAGGTGTTGCCCTTGACCTTGCCGATGCCGAGCGCGAAGGAGTTGAGCACCGACAGCACGACCGCCGCGACAGCCACCACTAGGGAGATGATGAAGCTGTTCCAGAACTTCAGCGGGAAGTTGGTGGTAGTCCAGAAGGAGATGATGCCCTCCATGGTGAAGTGCTTCGGCAGGGAGAGCGGGCCGGTGGCGTTGTAATCGGCGGAGGTCTTGAACGCGTTGACGGTCAGGACGAGCAGCGGGAACAGGACGAGCAGAGCTCCGGCGACGAGCAGGATCAGGGTGATCCAGTCACCTGCGGAACGCACGTGCTGCGTTTTCTTCGAGGCCTTGCGCGCGGCGGCCGTGGACATGGAATAAGTCATGATGGCACCTTTGCTTTTCGGATTTTTAGTATGTTCTTGCGATTGTTTTTCGGGTTTTCTCTCAGACGAGTTCCTTCTCGACGTGCTTCTGTACGAGGGTGAACACGATGGAGAAGACGATGATTACCACAGTCAGCGCTGTGGAGATTGCGGCACCGTAGCCCACCTGCTGCACCTGGAAGAACTGGTTGTAGGAGTAGTACGACGGAACCGTGGTGGAGGTGCCCGGACCGCCCTTGGTGAGCAGGTAGACCGGAGCGAAGGTCTTCAGTGCGCCGATGGTTGCGGTGAGGATGACCACCAGCAGTTCAGGGATGATGGACGGCAGGGTGACCACGCGGAACTTCTGCCACCAGTTGGCGCCGTCAAGACCTGCGGCCTCGTAGAGTTCCGGATCGACGCGCTGCAGGCCCGACATGAAGATGACGATCGGGTAGCCGAGCTGGATCCACACCAGGATGAACATGAGGATCGGCAGTGCGCTGTCAGGGCTGCCCAGCCAGTTGTGCTGCAATGCGCCCAAGCCGATCTTGGCGAGCAGTGCGTTGACGGCACCGTCCTCCGGGCGGAAGATCCAGCCCATGATGATTGCGGCGACGGCCACCGGAAGCAGCTGCGGCAAATAGAACAGCGCGCGCAGGAAGGAAGCGGTTTTGCCGCCGAACTTCTTTTGGATCACGTCGGTGAGCAGAGACGAGATGAACAGGCCGAGGATGGTAGGGATGACCACGATAGCCACGATGATCCAGAACGAGTTAGCGAAGGAAATCCAGAACGTCGAATCGGAGAACAGGCGTTTCCAGTTTTTCAGGCCGACCCACTTGACGGGACCGACGCCACGCCAGCGGGTGAAGCTCAGGTAGATGTTCCAGATGAACGGAACAACAACTACCGCGAACAGACCGATGAGGCCGGGGATGAGGTATGGAACGAATTTCGCGGAGCGGTTGCCGGGAAGTCTCGACATGGAGGCTTCGTGCTTGGTCTTTTGAGACATTGCAAGTCCTTTGAAATATTGATGATCCGAGGGATTTCCGATGGATTGTTCTGTGATGACGCACGATTTGGCGCGATGCGACGTGCGGAATGTATGGGGGAGGAAAGGGTTGGTGCGGTCCGCCCGAAGACGGGCCGCACCATTATTGGAGTTGGAATGGAAAGGAAGGATCGGTTGTTTTTAGTTGTTCTTGACGCCCATGTCCTCGACGCCGGTGTCGTACTTCTCGTGGATGTTCTTGAGCACGTCTGCCGGCTTCTTGGTGCCGTTGACCAGCTCCTGGAACTCCGCTGGAACCGCGTCGGTGAGGTTGGAGGCCGCGTAATCCGGGTAGTAGCTGAGCTTGCCGTCCTTGGCGTAGGAATCGTATTCCTCGATCATGGCCTTGCTCTTCGCGTCGGTGATCTTGCTGGTGTCTGCCGCTACCGGAATGCCGCCTGCGTTGCCGAGGAAGTTCTGCACATCATCGGAGAGGACGTAGTCGATGAACTTGGCGGACAGATCCTTGTGGTGCGACTTCTCAGGAATCACCAGCAGGTTGCCTGCGCAGCCGACTGCGTAGTTGGATTCCGGCATGACGGCCGCGTCCCAATCGAACGACTTGATCTGCTTGACGAAACGGCCCTGGTTCCAAGTACCAGTCTGGTAGATCGGATATTCGCCCTTGATGAAGGCCTGCGTGGTGTCCTCGGCCTTCATGCCAGTGGCGTTGCGGGAGATGAAGCCCTTGTCAAGCCACTCGTTGATGGTCTTGACGGAGTTGGTCAGCACTTTGGAATTCCAGTCGACGTCACCCCTGTACAGCTGCCAGTTGTCGATGAACTTGGAGTCGGCATTCTTGGAAACGAGCTGCCACCACAGCCACATCACGCCGTATTCCTGCGCGTCGGCTGCAATCGGGGTCACGCCGGCGTCCACGAACTTCTGGCAGGCGTCCACGAACTCGTCGTAGGTGGTCGGAATCTTGATGTTGTACTTGGCGAACAGGTCCTTGTTGTAGTAGACGCGCTGGAATTCAGCGTAGCTGGTCATACCGTACCAGGTATCGCCGTCCATGATGCCGTTCTCGTCGTACTTGGCGACTGCTGCGTTTGCGCCGGTCACCTTCTTGCCCCAGCCGTACTGCTTGACATAGTCGCCGAGGTCGGTGAGCAGGCCCATGGTGGAGAGCACGCCGGCGGAGCCGTTGCCGCGGTTGGATTCCATGAGGTCTGGCGCTTCGTCGGAGTTCAGGAATTGGCTGCCGTTCTGCGCGATCTGGGTGAAGGACTTGCGCTCGAAGTTGATCTTGACGCCGGTCTCTTTTTCGAAGGCCTTGGCCGCGCGACGCCAAGCCTGAGTCTGGCCTGCGTCGTCCTCTTCGTAATACCAGAACGACAGGCTGTTCGGCTTTTCCTCGTCCTGTGCGGTATCGCTACCACATGCGGCGAGGGGGGTCAGCGACAGTGCTGCGATGGCCAGCGTGGCCAGTCCTCGTTTGATGTTCATTGCTATTCTCCTTGTTTCCTTCTTGAGGCGCGCCCTGCGGTACGGCTCACATCTGGTTGTATTGAAACGTTTCGATGACGTGCGTGCGATTCCGCGGTCCGTTTGGATTCGCCGGATTTCGCCCGGCTTGTTCGTTTGTTCGGTTTCTTCGGAGACCGTCATATCGTCATTGAAACGTTTCGATTATCCGTATGAAATTATGTTGCCTTGCGATTCCGTCCGGCCGCTCTGCCTTCCGGTAATCGCAGGAAAATCTATATTGTTCCGCCGGACCCCGCTTCCGCAACGGATCCGCGTCGCTTCAGCGCGGGTTCGATGAGTTCCACGGAACCTTTGATGTCGGTGTGCTCCTCGATGGCGGAGACCAACAGGTTCATGGCTTCGGCGCACAGCTCCTCCGGCATGACCGGCATTTCGGTGATGGGGAAGCGCGTCGGCTCGCCTTCGAAATACGTGCCGCACGACAGGACCGAAACGTCCTGCGGAATCGACATGCCCGCGTCGTGCAACGCCATCAGCACCTGGCTGAGGACGCTTGCGTTCGCCTGGTTGATGATGGCGGTCGGGCGGTCGGGGTGCACGAAGACGGTGCTGACGAAGTGCTGCGCGTCGAAGCTGTCCGCTTCGTAATGCTCGGATTCGATGACCGTCATGCCGAGCTCCTTCGCGTGCGCCAGCAGGCTTTCGCGGAAGATGACGACGTAACCGGAATGGCGGTTGTAGTCGGATTCGTTGTTGCGCAGGAACACGACGGTGCGGTGTCCCTTCTCGTACAGGAAGTCGACGGCCTTGCGGCCCATCAGCGCGAAATCGATGTCCACGCAGGCGCAGCCGGCGTGCGACGACGGATAGCCGATAGCCACGCACGGCTTGGAAAAAGTGCCGGATTGAGCGGCGCGCTCGTCATCCTGCTCCACGTCGAGCAGCACGATGCCATCCGCAAGATTGCTTTGCGTCACGCGGCGGATATCCTTCACTGCATCCGGACCGGTCAGCAACATCACGTCATACCCTGCATTCCTTGCGGCCCATGCGGTGCGCAGGAAGTAGGCGTTGTACCTGGCCTGGTTGATGTCGCCTCGAATCGGGGCGCTCAACGCGATGATCTGGTTGCGCATGCCGCGCATCTTACGGGCGCTGGCGTCCGGAGTGTAACCGAGCTTCTCTACGGCGGCCATGACTTTGTCGGTGGTTTTCGCAGAGATTGAACGCTTGCCGGATAGTACATAGGAGACGGTGCTGGCGGAAACTCCCGCTTCGCGGGCCACGTCTTTGATGCCTGCCATGCGTCTCGCCTCCCTCTTGTGCCGTTCTATCCGCTATTTATCGAATCGTTTCGTCGAAACGTTTCACTTAGCATAGCGCGACTATAAAATCATGTCAATCGTACGGCACGTCGCGTTCTCCCGTATGGGTTTATCGCCTATACGGGAGAACTACGCGTAGTTAGCGCTTCTTGCCGGACTTGCCGACCTTGCCAAACGTGAACGCGCGGACGATCGCCACAATGCCAAGTGCAACCAACGCGCATCCGCCAAACAGAATCAGCCAACCGGTGGAGGCCAGCGGGCTGAACAGCATGATGCAGCCGGCCACAATCGAAATCAGCGCGTATATCACAGCCCATGCGGAACTCGGCATGCGCCACGATTCGACAAGCGCCATCACGCCTTCCATCATCCAGCCGAGGCCCACCACCATAGTGACGAGCACTGCCAGCATGGCGCCGGACAGGGTCGCATTCTTCAGCATGACCACGCCACCGACTGTCAGCAACAGGCCGACCAGAATGTCAAGCACGCGCCAGCCTCCCGGCAGACCGAGCTCCACAATTGCGGTGACGATACGGATCACGCCGGAAATCACGAAATACGCGCCCAACGCAACCGCGGCGATCTTCAGCGTCACCCCCGGCCAGATGAGTAGCGCAATGCCGAGCACAATCGCCATCACGCCGAGCACGCCGTACACACCGCGAATGGCATTCTTCGCGCGTTGCGGCAGCCACGATTCCACCAACTTGAACGGGCTTACCGGCTCCCACTCGCCACTGTCGTTGCTATGACTATTCGGGTCGTAACCATACGGATTACCGTACGGATATCCATACGGATTGCCGTAGGGGTTGCCATATGGATTGCCGGAATAGCGAGGGGTCTGCTCGGCATCTGGTCCGCCGCTTTGTGGACCGTCCTGCTGTTGCGATTGCTGCGCTTGCTGGCTCGGTGCATAGGCGCCGTATCCCGGCTGCGGTGGTTGACCGGGGTCGTTGGGATTGCCGGGATTCATATTTGGATAGCTCATGATGCCCTCCTTCAGAAAAACATGCTTTGAGGCGTCGTTTGCTTCAAAGACGTGCTTTCATTTTAGGCACCCTGCCTGTTTTCAGCCATCAACAGAATCGGCCGGCCTGCCTATTGGCAAGTCGGCCGGAATTATGCCGCGAATCGGCGGTTATGCTTGAGGCTGAAGCTGGCTTAGCTTAGAACAGCTTGAGCTGAACGTTGAGGCTGAGCGGCTGGTCGGCGGGCAGCTGGTACTGCTCATGCACCGGCGACATCCACGAATCGTCGCCGCCGACGCCCATTTGCGCGGCCAGCAGACGCAGGAACATGTGACGCGGCTTCGGCAGCTCATCCTGATGCAGCGCCTCTTCCAGCATCGTGCTCGAATACGGCAGTAGGCTCATCGCGAACGGCTTTGCGCCGGCACCGCGCTTCACGCGCACACCGTGGCCGGAATCGTCCGTGATCTCCGCCCAACGCACATCCTCATGATTGCCGGTTTCCTGCGGCAGCAGGTACGGCGCGCAATCATCGCCAGCCGTCGTGCTCCATACACCCAGCTTCGCGTGCCTGCGGTCGGCGTACGTCTCTTCCGGACCGGCGCCGTAGAATCGCAGGTTCGCATATTCCACCGGCAGCGCCCATTCGATACCGAACGCCGGAATCGTTGGCAGATCGCCGTTCTTCTCGCCTGGATACTCGACGTCGAGCGAAACGAGGCCGGCCGTGTCGGCAACGTAACGGACCGTCACTTTCGTGCGCTGCGGAATCGCCAATTCGTACGTATACGTGGCTTCCACGGCATTTTCTCCACGATTTGCGATCGCGCAGTCGACGCAACGCGCATACTTTCCTGCGACCGCCCACGCGGCACGTTCGAAAGCGTGTCCAGCACCGCGATCGTTGTCCGTCAGCGGACGGAACGTGGTGATCGACGGGCGGCGCAGCACGAATTCGCGCTCGCCGAACGTATATGAAACCATACCCCCTTGTGTGCGGGAGAACAGTGCTTCACGACCCTGTCCGCGCACGCCGGCGTTCCAGCGGCCAAGGGTGACGGTGCCGTCGGCCGGAGCTCCGGCCGCGTCAACGGCATCTGCAGTGGTCTTCGCACCTGCCACCACGCACTGGCCGAACGCCAGCTCGTAGCCGGCCGGTGCCCAATCGCAAGCGTTGCCAAGCTGCTGCGATACCTCCAAAACCAGCTCTTCGGCGTTGCTGCGGTAGTCATCAACCGGCCAATCGACTTCGAATGAAGCGCTCTCGCCGGCGGCCACGTCGAAACGGCGCGTAGTCGACCATACCGGCTTGCCGTCGGCCAAAATCCGCAGCACGAAGCGATAATCGCCCGTAGACACGAACAGATTGTCGTTCGTAATACGCGCTTCATCGACCGAAACCGCAATTTTCACGTTCGCATACAGCTGCTTGACTTCCTGCGCTTTCGGCGAGGGGGTGCGGTCGGCGAACAGCAGGCCGTCGCCGGAGAATTCGTAATCGCTTGGACGATCGCCGAAATCGCCGCCGTAGCACATGCGTGTCGTGCCGTCGGGCAGCTTGGTCTCGATTGCCTGGTCGATGAAATCCCAAATGAAACCGCCCTGGTACATCGGGTAGCGTTCCAATGCCGTGTATTCGTCCATATTGCCGCACGAATTGCCCATTGCGTGCATGTATTCGCAGGAAATGTACGGCTTCTTTGGACCGTCCGTATGTGCCGGGCTGCCGTCGTTCAGATAGCGTTCGATTTCGTCAGCATGCGCGTACATACGGCTTTCGATGTCCGTCACATCCTCGAATTCGCGCATGTGCACGGAACCCTCGTAATGTACCGGACGATTCGGATCAATCGTGTGCGCGTGCCGATACATCGCACGGAACACCTCGCCCGCGCTCGACTCGTTGCCAAGCGACCAGATCAGCACGCTCGGATGGTTGTAATCGCGGCGCATCATGCTGTTGATGCGGTCCACGCACGCGCCCTCCCATTCGGGGCGGCTGCCGGGGATGCCGTCTTCAGGACGCTCGACATTGTTTGCCACCCACGTGCCGTGCGTCTCCATATTCGTCTCGTCGATCAGATACAGACCGTACTCGTCGCACAGGTCGTACCAATACTCCTGGTTGGGGTAGTGGGAGGTGCGGATGGCGTTGATGTTGTGCCGCTTGCAGAAGACCACGTCGGAAAGCATGTCCTCGCGGGTGATCGCGCGGCCGCGCTTCGCGTCGAATTCGTGGCGGTCCGCGCCCTTGAACACGATGCGCTTGCCATTGAGCGTCATAATGCCGTTTTCGATGCGGAACGTACGGAAGCCGATCTTCTGCGTCACGGTTTCGATGATGGCGCCGTCATGTCCGACGACGCGTACGGTCAGCGTGTACAGCGTCGGCGATTCCGCGCTCCACGGCGCGATGTTCGTCATTTTGCCGGAATTAAGGGCGATTTCGCCGTTGCAGGCCTGCGTTGATTCCCATACGACATTTCCGTCGCCGTCGCGCAGCGTGCTTTCGATAGTCATCGCGTCGGCGGGGTTGCGCAAGGTGAGTGCCGCGTTGAGTTCGGCGGTGTCGGCCGTACCGGCGGTGTCGGCTGCGGTGTAGTCGGCTTCAAGCTGCACGGTTTCGACGTGCGTATGCGGCTGGGCGGCGAGCTCGACGGTGCGGAACAGGCCGTGCAGTCGCCAGAAATCCTGGTCTTCCAGCCAAGAGGCGCTCGAATATTCGTAGCAGGCGACGGTGAGCGTATGCTCGGCTTCGGGGGAATCGGCGGCGTTGCCATTGCCGTTTCGCAGCGCTTCCGTCACATCGAATTCGCTCGGCGTGAATCCGTCCTCGCCGTAACCCACGAACGTGCCGTCAAGCCATACGTAGATCGCGGTGGCGGCACCGTGGAAGGTGAGGCTGACCGTGCCGTCGTTTTCCAGCGTGCGCGCAAGCTGCGCGTCGAGCGCGAATCGACGGCGGTAGATCGCCACATGGTTGTTTTCCGGAATATTTGGCGCCTGCGGATCCTCGTGACCGTCCCACGGATATTGGATGTTGACGTACTTGTTCTTGAGATAGCCGGCCATCTGCAAGTGGCCCGGCACCTCGATCGCGCCGAAATCGCCATCCTCGAAATCGACGGCCGCGAACGGAGCGCTTTCCACGTCCACGTTGCGCGCTTGTTCGATACGAACCTTCCATTCGCCGTCGAGGCTCTGCTTCGGCTCGCTCGTCTCGCCGATGACATATCGGTGGCTGGAATGTGCCGGCTTGCGGTTCGCTGCGAACACCGTCGGATCGGTGAGCCAGCTTGCACTTGCCGTGGTTGCATGTACGATTGCGAGTTCGGCTGTATCTGCCATCTTGCATCCCCCTGTATTACTTGGTGTCACTGCATCGTTGCGGTTGCGCCGTGCGATGTTGCACGACCGTTTAGTAATGAATTTTACTAACTACCGATAATATATCACACTTCATGGTATCGTGCACCCGTCGCGTGTCATGCATCGTTCCGCCACATGTCCATTTTTCACACGCCGAAGATGTGCGATAATAACAGGATGCGCCGATGGCGTCCGCCCGGTGCCCACAACCGCGCAGCGTTGCCTCGCCTTTGCAAAATGCTTGCGATTCCGCGGATTTTCGATTTCCGCGATTCGAGGCATACGTAAGACGGGGGAGAGCTGACTACTCCGCGGCGCTCCCAAGGAGATCACCATGGATGATCGCAAGAAAGATCAGTCCATCCAGTCCCATGCCAATTTTGACGGCGATTCCGCTACGGGCGATCGCACGCAGATTCGGCAGGATCAGCAAAACCAGCAGCCGCCACAAATCGACCCGTCGCTTGCCGACGCGCAAGCCGTGGCCGCATCGCTCGGCGTCGATCCGAACACCGGTCTGAGCCAAGCCGAAGCTGAACGCCGACTCGCGCAATACGGGCCGAACGAGCTCGCATCCGCACCACCCGTGCCAAAATGGAAGAAGTTCCTGGCGCAGTTCAAAGACCCCCTCGTCTACCTGCTGCTCGCTGCCACCGGCATCTCGCTCATCGCATGGTTCATCGAAAAAGCCAACGCTGCGCCAGGCGCGGAAGGCGGCGAAATACTGCCGTTCGACGCCATCGTCATTGTGCTTATCCTTATCGTCAACGCGGTACTCGGCTACATTCAGGAATCGAAAGCGGAAGAAGCCGTCGAAGCGCTCTCCCAAATGACCGCGCCGCAAACCAACGTGCTGCGCGACGGCAAAATCGCACGCATCAACACCGTCGACGTGGTGCCGGGAGACATGGTCGTGCTCGGTGAAGGCGACTCCATTCCCGCCGACGGACGTCTGCTCGCTTCCGCCAGCCTGCGCGTGGCGGAAGCGAGCCTGACCGGTGAAAGCGTACCGGTCGGCAAAAACGTCGACACACTTGCCGAAGCCAAGGCCTTGGGTGATCGCGCCAATATGGTGTTCAACGGCACGTCCGTGACGCAAGGCACCGGCCGCGCAATCGTGACGAGCACCGGCATGCGCACGCAGGTCGGTAAAATCGCGGACCTTCTGCAGGCCACGGATGATGATGACAGTCCGCTGCAGAAGGAAATGAACTACGTTTCCAAGATTCTCGGCATCGCGGTGTGCATTATCGCGGCGGTCGTGCTGGTGGCGCTTGCGCTGACCGAAGGCTTCAACGACATCCACGACGTAATCGATTCGCTGCTGCTATCCGTTTCGCTGGCCGTCGCGGCCGTGCCGGAAGGGCTCGCCGCGATTCTGACAGTCGTGCTCGCGCTCGGCGTGCGCCGCATGGCCGAACATCATGCGATCGTCAAGAAACTGCATTCCGTGGAGACGCTTGGCTCCGCGTCCGTGATCTGCTCCGACAAGACCGGCACGCTCACCCGCAACGAGATGACGGTGGAGCGTGTGGTCACCCCGAGCGGCGAGGTGCAGCTGACCGGCACCGGCTATGCGCCAGAAGGCAGAATGGTTGCGATTCCCGATGCCGGGCTTACATCCACCCCGTCGCCCGCGCAGGAAGCGGCACAGCTTGAAGCCGTCGCCACGCTCGCAGTGGGCGCGCTGGCCAACGACGGCGAACTGCGCGAAAACACAGGTGCCGGCGATGGTTCCGCTGCTTCCGACATAACGTGGGAAGCCGTCGGCGACCCGACCGAAGTGTCGCTTATCGTCGCCGCACGCAAGGTGAAGGCCGATCGCAAATACGCCAACTACACGCGCATCGGCGAGATTCCATTCACCTCCGACCGCAAACGCATGGCCGTCGTCGCGCAGGACAACGCCGATGCCGGGCGTCTCACCGTCTTCGCCAAGGGTGCCCCCGACGTGCTGCTCGGCTACTGCAGCCGCATCGCGGTCAACGGTGCCGTACGACCGATGACGCAAGGCGATCGCCAGCAGATCCTCGCCGCCGTGGAACGCCTGTCCGCCGAAGCGTACCGCACGCTGGGCCAGGCCTACCGTCCGCTCGGCACCGCTTCGCTCGCCGCAGTGCCGGGCGTGCGCATCAACGCCGCCGGTCACGTCGCCGACATCGCCGACCAAAGCGATGTGCTGGAAAGCGACTTGATCTGGGTCGGCATGGTCGGCATCATCGATCCGCCGCGTACCGAAGTGCGCGATTCCGTCGCCGAAGCGCATCGCGCCGGCATCCGCACCGTCATGATTACCGGTGACCATCCGCTTACCGCGGCACGCATCGCCAGCGATCTGGGCATTATTGAAACGGACGGAGACGGCAGCTCGGTCGGCAGCGCCGACCTTAGTAGCAAAGTGCTCACCGGCGTTCAACTCGACGAGCTGCCGGACGAGCAAGCGTTCGACAAGGCCACCCGCGAAATCTCCGTGTACGCGCGCGTTGCGCCGGAACACAAGCTGAAAATCGTCGAATCGCTGCAACGGCAAGGCAATATCGTGGCTATGACCGGCGACGGCGTAAACGATGCTCCCGCCGTCAAAACCGCGGACATCGGCGTCGCGATGGGCATCACCGGTACCGAAGTTACCAAGCAGAGTGCCAAGATGATCCTCGCCGACGACAACTTCAGCACCATCGTCGAGGCGGTACGCGAAGGCCGTGGCATTTTCGACAACATCCGTAAGTTCCTGCGCTATCTGCTGAGCTCCAACGTCGGCGAGGTGTTCACCGTCTTCGGCGGTGTGATGCTCGCCGGATTCCTCGGCATCACCCAGCCTGGCAGCCAAGGTGTCACCGTGCCGCTGCTCGCCACGCAGCTGCTGTGGATCAACCTGCTTACCGACGCAGCTCCGGCGCTCGCCATGGGTGTCGACCCGTCCACCGACGACGTGATGGCACGCAAACCGCGCAAACTCACCGATCGCGTGATCGACGGACAGATGTGGGGCGACATCATTTTCATCGGTTTGATTATGGCTGCCGTCACGCTGATTGGCATGGACATGCACCTCGCCGGAGGTCTGTTCACGGACCGTTCCGTGGATGCTGTCGGACATGATGCGCAAATGACTGAGGCGCGCACGATGGGCTTCACCATCCTTGTGTTTGCGCAGATGCTCAACGCGCTGTGCTCGCGCTCGCACGACCAGTCGGTGTTCGTGGGGCTGTTCGCCAACAAGTGGCTGTGGGCTGCGATCGCGCTGTCCACGCTGTTGCAGGTGGCGGTGATTTATGTGCCGTTCCTCAACGCCGCGTTCGGCACGGTGCCGCTGTCCGTGGGCGCATGGTTCGAATGCCTGGGTCTTGCGATGATCGTGCTCGTCGCGTCCGAATTGCGCAAGTGCGTCCTGCGTATGATGAGCAAGGCGTGACGCGCAATGCAATGTGCCGAGCGTGAAACATAATGTGAAACGTAAGGCGTGATGCGCAAGTCCAACTACTGATACGAATCACCCGCAACGGGGGTCGGAAAGGGTATTCTGCTCAAAGCAGCCCGTTTATCATCATTCAAGGGAAGAATATGTTGAACAACGACCCCCAGGGCGGCAATTCGGCGTATAACAATCACAACGCATCAAGTGGTAACACTCCGAATATGCCGTCTCGGCCGACCCAGCCGGCTCAGTCCGCCCAGTCTGCTCAGCCTGTTCAGCCTGCGGCTCCGCAGCAGCCGCGGGCACAAGCCCAGCAGCCGCGTGCCGCATATCCGCAGCAGCCGGTTGCGCAGCCGTCTGCACAACCGCAGGCTCAGCAGGCTTTCTCACGGCCACCCATGCCGCAGCCGGGGTATCCGCAGCCCGGATACCAGCCTGCACAGGCGTGGCCGCCGCAGCAGCCGCAACCCGGCTATCGCACTCCCCGGTCGGGCTACCAGCCTCAGCAAGTGCCTGCGCCACAATTCGGGTACCAGGTTCCGCAATCGCAACAGCGCCCGCCTATGCCGCAGCCGCAGTCGCAGCCTGTGCAACAGGCGCAAGGGCAGCCGGCATATCAGCTGTACCAATCGCAGCAATATGCGCGTCCGCAATCGGCTCAGGCTATGCCACAACCGCAGTCGCCGCAGCAGTTCCAGCAGCGGGCTCCGAAAACGCAGCAGACCGCACAGCAGCCTACGTCGCGGCCCGCGCAACAGTCGGCAAAGCAGCCTACGCAACAGAAACCGGATGATGAGTCAACCGATAAGAAGCCGGATAAAAAGACTGGTTGGAAGGCGTTCCGCACGCCAATCATCGCTTCCGTCGTGGCGGTCGTGCTCGTCATCGTTGGTTGCGTCGGCTACGCCGCCTATCGCGTGACCGATCATAACAACGAGAAGAAGATCGCGTACTCCAAATACCTCGACAGCAAGAATTACGATCTTCAGGAACCCCAAATCGACCTTCCCGAAGACAATGCGTTCGAGCTTCAATTCGATGACGGCGTCAAATTCGACTGCATCAAGAGCGAGCTGGACAATTGGGGTGGTTCCAAAGCCGTCGATGGCAAATATGCGAAAGTGTATGCGGATGCCGGTTTGACCCAGGAAATCCCCACCAATCTCACCGTATTCGACGATGAGCCTCATCAGGTGCGGGTGACTCCCGGCAATGTTTTCCTGTACGACCAGACGGGACAGAAAGCAGACAAGAGCGACGTCAACAACAAGCGAGACAAAGACTTCGGATCGACTTGGTACGGGTACGGCGGATACTATCTCGTCCGCTATTACGGTGCCAACGGCAAGAAGCTCAAACGTCCCGAAATGACGTATTTCACGGTGCAGAACGATGTGAATTCCAAGAAATTCAGTCTGGACGCACCCACAAACGTGTCTACGACCGTGAGCCCCAAGGGCGGCCTGAGTATCAGCTGGGACAAGGTCTCCGGTGCGGATGAATACCGAATCTATATGCGCGAGGACGATAACACCACCATCTCACGGAAGGAAGGCAACGCGGAATCGTCCTTCTCTCTGATCGGCAAGCTCAAGGGAGACAAGACCTCGTTCGATTCGATCGATTTCGATACGAAACTGAAGAAAGCGCAGGCGGACGCGAAGAAAACCCAGGGATCCGATGGGTATATGCCCAATTGGGATTTCGATGATCAGAACGATTCGTTAAGCCACTTCGTGGTGGGCGATACCGAGGATGACATCATTCTGAATCGTAGAATCGCCGAGAACAAAGGTTTCGACGAAGGCCTGAAACTCAGCAACTACGTGCCTGGCAATGACAACGTCAAACGCGTTTCGGTGTCCGTCGTTGCGGTGAAGGGCGAACGCCGTTCCCCGTTCCAGTTCACCTCCATCAACGGTCTGCTGTCCAGAATACCGGTCCGGACAGCTAGCTTCACGGAAATAGAAGCGGCCAAGGATCTCTGGGACAAGCCCGTGGATGAGTTCAAGAGCCAGCTCGTCGCTTATCTGAGCATGGCCGACGGCACCGTCAAACGCGTGGCCAAAAAACTCGACTTCGACCATGTGGTCCAGAAGGCCGACAAACCGTCGAAGATCTATATTCCCTTCACGATCAACAATGCGGTGCTCAAAGGCTATATCGGCGTCGACCTTGAGGATTTCGGAAACGATATCGGGCAGGTCAAATCCATCGCCTCCGCCACGTTCGCGGACTACGAGAAGCAGGGAGTGACCACCGGCGGCCTGAGTTCCATGCCCAAGATGACGGACGCCGAAGCCGAGCAATACAAGAAGGTCAAGCCGTCCACCGAGACGCCTGATGTTCCCTACAAGGTCAACGGTTCCACCCCGTATGTCAGATTCATCGCCGCGAACCTGTTGGCGGGGAACCAGGTCATGGACATCACCAAGTTCAAGAATGATGGCATTGGCTCCACGTCGTTCGACGATGCTGTGGGCGAGGCCGTGTACCAGAATCCGCTAATCCTCGCCGGCACCTATGCGACGCAGGTCACCGAATCCAAGGGTCGTTCGATCGGAATCGTCAAGTTGTACTCTACTCCGGAAGCGAGCCCGACATCCGAACGTGATGAGCTGAACGCCCTGTTCAAGCGGGTCGCGTCCGAGATAACGAATGACGGCATGACTCCGGAGCAGAAGGCTGCGGCCATCGACGCATGGGTTTGCGCGCATATTGATTACGATTACGACGCATTCAATGCCAGCAAATCCGTTGAGGCCGGGCAGATGACCAATACGGAACGGGACCAGCAGTATCCGCATGCGTGGAATGCCACGGCGGTCACGACGGGTAAGGGCGTGTGCATGTCGTATGCCTACGCGTTCAAGGGCATTGCCGATGAGGCCGGCCTGAGGAGCATCGTCGTATTGGGCAACGCGTACGGCGATGACGGACAGGGCGGCGCCCACGCGTGGAACCTTGTCAAGGCGTCGGATGGTTCCTGGCGCACCGTCGACAGCACGTGGAACGACAACGGTTCCCTGTCCATGCAAGACTGGCTGATGATCGACCAGGACAAGCCCGCCCAAGGGTACCGCAAGTACAATTCCCAGGCGTTGGTGGACGCGCAGATCGATTCGGTCCCCGGTTACCGTGCGCACATGGAGTGACGCCGTCGTTCGCGCGCCCGTCGTTTCGCATCCGTCTTATAGCGCCGCCGCGCTAGACTGGATGGCGTTTGACGGGCGTGCGCCGATTGCGTGCCTGTCGCTTGACGATTGTTCCGGCGTTTTTTGGAGGAATTTCGATGCTGCTGTCCGATCGCGACATTCTCGCCGCACAGGCCGACGGTCATATCTCACTCGATCCGTGGACCCCGGAGATGGTGCAGCCGGCATCGATTGACGTGCGATTGGACCGTTTCTTCCGTTTGTTTAACAATCATGCGTACACGTACGTGGATCCGGCTGAGAATCAGGGCGAGCTGACCGAACAGTTCGAAGTCAAACCGGACGAACCGTGGATCCTGCACCCGGGCGAGTTCGCGCTCGGGTCCACATGGGAGTATGTGAAGCTCGATGCATCCATCGCGGCTCGTCTTGAAGGCAAAAGCTCGCTCGGTCGTCTCGGCATCCTTACCCACTCCACCGCGGGCTTCATCGACCCTGGCTTTGAAGGTCATATCACGCTGGAATTGTCCAATGTGTCGACACTGCCGGTGAAGCTGTGGCCGGGCATGAAGATCGGCCAGATGTGCTTCTTCCAGCTGAGCTCGCCGGCCGAGCATCCGTACGGTTCCGCCACGACCGGTTCGCACTATCAGGGCCAGCGCGGTCCGACCCCGAGCCGTTCCTACGTGAACTTCTATAAGGCCGACATCACCGACTAATCCGACTGTTCTAACTGACCCGGATCTACAGGATGCCCGGCGCGATGTTGTGCGCGGCAAGCCAATCGCGCAAATCGCTGAACTCCTCCATACTTACGGAATGGTCGAGCCCACGATAGCTTTTCTCCGTAAGGAACGTGTGCTCGTCCAGCCACGCGGCGGTCGCGAACAGTTCCGGCATGGGAATCACGGTATCGTTCTTGCCATAGCCGAAGAACGTCGGAATGTTGAGTTCAGCCACGCGATCGTCCGCCGGCGCGGTTCCCGCAACAGTGCCGGGCGCAAGAAAACCGGACAACGAAATCGTCGCCGCGTAGCGTTCCGGGTGCACGCGCAGCAAGTGAATCGCCAGCAGACCGCCCTGCGAAAAACCAATCGGCACCACGGCACGGTCGTCGGGAATGTTCGCCGAAACCCAATCGTCGATTGCTTTCGCTGCGGCGAATGCGTCACGGTCCAAATCCTCGCCGGTATCCACACAATCATGCAGCCACGAGTACGCGCCGGGTGCAAAGCGGCCAGCCGGCTGCAACGTCAGCGGCGCGCGCAACGAGGCGAAATCGTTGTATGGCGCGACGTAGCGCATCATGTCGGCCAAGTCCGTCTCGTTCGACCCCCAGCCGTGCAGGCACAGGAACAACGGTCGTTTCGGCGCGGTGTTGCCGCCGCGCGAATACTGCACATGCGTGATTTGCAGCGGTTCACCGAAACGTCCCGGCACCACGTTCGATTCGCGGCCGATTAGTGCCGTTTCGTCATGCTCGTTGTTGCTTGCTTCGTTTTCGATTGCGTCGCTCATACCTTCTCAATATAGCGTGTGATTGTGGCGCGGGAAAGACCGCGGGACGGACCGTGGAACGGTGGTCGGAACGGGCTTCGGAAAGCGGCTGGAACAGCGACGGAAAGACGTCCGGAAAAGCGTCCGGAAAGACCGCGGAAAAAAGAAGACCCCGGTGGGATTGGCCACCGGGGAGAGAAAGGAGAGAGAAGAAGAAAGGGTTCAATTTTCGGGAACTTCGCGGCTCCCGGTCGGCTTGTGGTGCTGACAATTCATATATAAACATCCGATTCTGAGTGGACGTCTGGTGTTTTCTGGGAACTTCCTGAGAATTCCGTACGGGGGCACCCTGACGTGGCGTGCTGGCGCCACGCCAGATCGTCAGATCTGCGCGTCGGCGTCCACGCTCATCACATACACGTTGCGTCGCAGCTGCTTGCTTTGCGCACGCGTGATGTCGCCGGCCTCATACATGTCCTGGATCACGCCCAGCTCGATGCCGTAGCTTTCGCGCTTGACCTCCTCGGCCTGTTCCTGCGCTTCGGCGCTGATGCCCATATTCGGACGCGCCCTCAACGCGGATTCGCTGCGTCGGTAGTCCAACAGCAGGCCGGAGCAGTGCTCGGTGTTGTACGTGTCGCCGCCCATCTCCTCATACAGTCGGTCGATCACATGTTCGATCGCATCCACCTGCACCACACGCGTATGCGCGAACAGCTCATCGTCGCTGAACAGCGGGGTCGTGCGCCGGATACGGCTGTTCACGCGTTTCGCCAACGTGCCCATGCGCCGCTGCAGCGCCTTGTACCGGCCTTTGACGCGCCAGATCATACGGCCTGAATTGTGTGCGGTTTCGATGTGGCGCAGCGAGCTCATGATCTGGTCGAGCAGGCGCTCGCAGGCCTCGGCCTCCAGATCGTTCGCGGCGCGGTTCTCGGCGGGATTCGCCTTGATTGCCGCGCGCACGCCCGCCAGACGGTTCTTGACGTACTCCTTCTCCCAGTTGAGCGCGTCGATCTGCAGCTGCATATACCCCTGCGGATCGATTTCGCCGGTGCGCTGTTTCAACCGCGTGATGCGTTTCGTATAGGAATCGATGACCATAAGCACCGCCCGACGGTTGTCCGGCGTGACACGGCCCGACAGCTCTTCGACCGTCCGCCGCAGCACTTCGATGGTGATCTCCGTCATTTCCGTCGACGTGTCCTTGTCGCGATTCGGCGCGAGCAGCGGCAGCAGGAAATTCGCCAGCAGCAGCGTCACCACGATCACGCCGCCGGCTATGAAGATCAGTTCGTCGCGCATCGGGAAGTTCGTGCCGGCCGCCAGCGTGTAGGGGATCGTGAACATCAACGACAGCGTGATGGTGCCCTTCGGTCCGCCGAATGTCATGACCGCGGCGGAACGCCAGCGCTGCGCCGTCATTTTGCGCCGCTTGCCGGTGGTGGTGTCGCGCGCGAGCCGGAGCATCAGCGAGATCCACAGGAACCGCATGGCGATCACCACGGCGGAGACGGTGAGGATCGCGCACATCAGCAGGCCGTTGCTGATGTGCGGATCATCCCAGCTGGCCGACATCGCGTTCGGCAGCAGCATGCCGAGCAGGATGAACACTGTGCCGTTGAGCGAGAACGACAGCACGCCCCACACGCTTGACGATACGATGTTCGTGCGTGCCACATTCGGTCCGATGCCGGTGCGGTCGAATCGGATGATCAGGCCCGCGGCCACGACCGACAGAATGCCGGAGACGTGGACCGCCTCTGCACCCAGATACAGGATGAACGGCAGGAATAGCTCCATGAGAATGCGGCTGGTAGTCGTTTCCCAGCCGAGGGAGCGCAGTGATTCGAACAGCAGGTCGGCCATGGTGCCCACCACAAGGCCGAAGATCGCGCCGCCGAAGAACGAGATCACGAATTGCGCGGCCGATTCGCCCACTTCGAACACGCCGCTGACCGCCGCCGCGATGGCGAACTGGAAGCCGACGATACCGGAAGCGTCGTTGAACAACGATTCACCCTTCAGTACGCTCGTTTGGCGTTCGGTCAGCGCCGCCTCCTTGCCGAGCGACGACACTGCGACCGCATCGGTCGGCCCGAGCGCGGCACCGAGCGCAAGTGCCGCAGCGAGCGGAATCGCCGGCCAGACGGTGTGCAATGCGAAACCGACCGCCACCATGGTCGCGATCGCCAGGCCGATCGCCAGCGACAATGACAGTTTGACGGATTTCAGTAGCTCGGTTTTGTCAATCTCATGCGCTTCCAAATACAGCAGCGGCGCGATGAACAGCACCATGAACAGTTCAGGGCTGAGCGTCACGTCCGGAAAGAACGGCAGCTGCGATGCCAATGCTCCCAACGCGATCTGCACAAGCGGTGTGGACACCTTGGGTATGAATCGGCTCAGGAACGAGGACAGTACGACGGCAGCGATGATGCATAGAATCAACTCGAATACCGCCAACGTGCCTCCTTCGCGCGTATTTCCCAACCTTTTCCAGCCTACCAAGAGGCGGTTATGAGCGTGTTTCGCCATGGGCTGACGTTCGTGCCGCTTCGGTTGGGCGCGCAGGTCGGGCATGCAGGTCGGACGTGCGGACCAGTCGTGCGGAGCGGTCGTATGGCCGCCGCTACACTGTGGCGTATGCGATGGGACGATGATATGGAACTGGCGGTCGCGCTGGCCCGCGAAGCCGCCGCGGATGGCGAGGTGCCGGTCGGTGCCGTCGTGCTTGCCGCTGACGGACAGGTGATTGGCCGCGGGCGGAACCTGCGTGAGACGCATGCCGATCCGCTTGCCCACGCCGAAGTCAAGGCGATGGCTGAAGCGGCCGCCTCGCTTGACACTTGGAATCTCGCTGATTGCACGCTTGTCGTTACGTTGGAGCCGTGCCCTATGTGCGCCGGTGCCTGCCTGCAGACGCATATCGGACGTATTGTGTTCGGTGCGTGGGATGCCAAGTTGGGTGCATGCGGTTCGGTATGGGATATTCCCCGCGATCCGCACGTCGGACTTGTACCGGAAGTGATTGGCGGTGTGCGCGAAGCAGAATGCGGGCGATTGATGACCGATTTCTTCGCGCGCCGACGCTAATTACTTTCCGAAAGAAACAAACACGCAGGGCGACGAGAAGAAAAGCGGTATGCAGTACCATCAAAGCGTCATACCAACCAAGAATCGCAAGAAAAGGATGCTGCAATGACGCTCATTCAGACTTTCCACGGCACCGCTTCCAACGGCACACCCCTTACCGCCGTGTATGCCGAGCAGCCGGCTGCCGCCGCAGCTTTTGCTCTGGTGTTCCCCGGCAGCGATTTGCCGAGATTCGTGCATTGGGGTCGCCCGCTCACCGCACCGGAAACCGTGATCAACACGTTCGACGCGCTCGCTCCGCAGCGTGTTTCCGGAGCCCTCGACTACACCGCATGGCCGAGCGTGCTGCCGACACAGTCCGAAGCGTGGTCCGGCTCTGACCGTTTCGACGTGCGCCGTGACGGCGTGGAACTGTTCTGCAAGTTCCAGGTCACCGACATCAAAGCCGAAACCGTGGCCGCCGGCAAAACCTACACCATGGCCGAAAAAGACGGCTACCCCAGCTGGAGCGTGGCCTCCGAGCCCAAGCAGACGCCTACCGTCACCGTCACTGCCGAGGACGTGGAACAATGCGTGAAACTTACGTGGACCTGTGAGCTCGATGAAACCGGTCTCATCCGCCAGCATGCGGAGGTGACGAACACCGGCGAGGGACGACTCGAGATCGGCAAGATCGAACTTGCATTCAGCGTGCCCGCCGACGCCAACGAGATCCTCACCACCACCGGTCACCATCTGCGTGAGCGTTCCCCACAGCGCCAGGACTTCACCATCGGGCGCTTCGCCAAATCCTCCATGATCGGCCGCCCCGACTTCGACGCCACCCTGCTGCTCAGCGTTGGCGAACACGGCTTCGGTTTCACCCACGGCAACGTCTACTCCGCGCACGTGGCATGGAGCGGCAACAGCGTGCTGTCCGCGGAACGACTGCCCTACACCACTGGCGTGATCGGTGGCGGCGAAGTGCTCTTCGGCGGCGAAGTCGGTCTGGAACACGGTGAAAGCTACACCACGCCATGGCTCGTCGGCTCTTACGGCGAGGGGCTCAACGAAGTCGCCTCACGCTTCCACGGTTACATCCGCCGCGTGCACCGCGACTGGCTCGTGGACCATGGCATCGCGCCCAAGCCGCGTCCGGTCATCCTCAACACGTGGGAAGCCGTCTACTTCAACCACGATTACGACACCCTGACCGCCCTCGCCGACAAAGCCGTGGAAAGCGGCGTCGAACGATTCGTCGTGGACGATGGCTGGTTCGGCGCCCGCCGTGACGACACCGCCGGCCTCGGCGACTGGCAGATTTCGCAGGACGTCTGGCCCGACGGAGACAAGTCCCTGAAGGCGCTCGCCGACTACGTGCACGGCAAGGGCCTCGAATTCGGCCTGTGGTTCGAGCCGGAAATGGTCAACCCCGATTCCGACATGTTCCGCAACCATCCGGACTGGGTGCTGAAGCCCACCGCCGGTCGTCTGCCGATGCAGGGCCGCACCCAGCAGGTCGTCGACCTGACCAACCCGGACGCGTACGACTATATTTACGGTGCGATGGACAAGCTCGTCAGCGAGCTGGGCATCGACTACATCAAGTGGGACCACAACAAGCTCGTTACCGAAGAAGTCTCGCCGCTGACCGGCCGTCCGGCAGCGCACGCGCAGACGCTCGCCGTATACCGCATCTTCACCGATCTGAAGGCAGCGCACCCCGGCCTGGAAATCGAAAGCTGCTCCTCCGGCGGCGGCCGTATCGATTTGGGCATTCTTGAAGTAGCCGATCGCGTTTGGGCGTCTGACTGCGTCGACCCGGTGGAACGTGCCGACATCCAGCGCTACACGTCGCTGCTGGTACCGCCGGAAATGATCGGCGAGCACGTGGGCGCTTCCCCGGCGCATTCCACGCATCGCGCCACTTCGCAGGAAATGCGCATGGCCACGGCCTTCTTCGGACACATGGGCATCGAATGGAATCTGCTCAAGGAACCGCAGGAGGATATCGACAAGCTCTCCGAATGGACTGCCGAATTCAAGAAGCATCGTGAATGGTTCGCTGTCGACACCGTCGTGCATTCCGACGCGGCTGATCCGGCCGTGCGCGTGGACGGTTGCGTCATGCCGAACAAGGCCGCCGCGATCTACCGCTTCACACAGCTGACCACATCGCAGACCTATCCGTCCGCCCCCGTACGTCTGCCTGGCCTCGACCCGGACGCCGTGTACGTGGTGTCCCCGCTCGACGTGAGCCTCGACCTGGCCAAGCAGGACATCGGCAACGGACAAAGCCCGCTTGGCTGGTGGAACGCTGACGGCGTGAGAATGACCGGTCGCGCGCTCACCACCTACGGCATCCGTCCGCCGGCGCTGCATCCTGCGCAGGCCGTCCTTTTCAAAGTAGTCCGCATCTGAGTATCTGTTTTGTATGGTGAGGCTGGTACTTTCGCGTACCGGCCTCACACTGCGACAGCGATTCCGAACGACTTACCCTACATACTGGCGAATGGCTTGCGCTGCGGCCGCTTTGCTCCACAGCGACCAGTCGTGCTCGGCGATTTCGAAATCGACCGGCGCGGCTTGACTATGCCGATACATATTGATGCCGTTACGCAGGTTGTCTATGCCGAGTTTCGCAATGAACGACGATTCGCCAGCGATCATGATTTTGTCGGGCATGGCAAGATTGGCGATGGTCGCGATCAATGTACCCAAACGGAAACAGGTGCGGTTCACCAGATTCGTGGCCTGCGTTTTGCTGGCGCGCGCTGCGGCCGCAAATTCGTCGAACGTCGCCGGATGTCCGATCATTTCCGAATATTCTGTTGCGATTGAATTGTCAGTTAGGCACGTCGCGCAACCTTTATGTCCGGAAATGCAGCGCGGCCCGTCGGGGTCGACCAGAATATGCCCGACCAGGCCATAGCTTTTGTCGGGATTGTCGATCGGCTCGCCGTTGACGGTGAGCGAATATCCTACGCCGATGCCGATCGTCACCACGGCGAAACTGTTCAATCCGACGCCCGAGCCGAACATGCACGCGTCCACCACCAATGAGTCGATGTCGTTGTAGATGCCGGTCGGCAGGCCGGTCGCCTCCTGGATCAACGCCGAAAACTCCACGGGCTTCGACCAATGCAGGAACGGCGCGAACGTCACCATCGAATCATCCACGATGTGTCCGCCCAACGAGACGCCGACCGCGCATGGCGAAGGCAATCCCGCCATTATCGCCTCGTCGGCGCAGTCCATGGTCAGCTGTTTGATGACGTCGACCACCGATTCCGGCGAATCGTCGTCGAGCGGCAGGTCATGGCAGCCGGTCACGATCTGCCCAAGCGCGTTTACTGTTACGGCAGTGATATGGGTGGTGTTGATTTTCATGCCGACGAACGTGCGCGCATTGGCGATGATGCGCAGTCCGGTCTGCGGACGGCCGCGACGTTCCGTATTTTCTTTCTGGATTGACTTTTGTGCCGATTTCCGCAAGAAATCTTTCGGTAACTTGCCGCCATGCCCCGCTGCCATTGGCGTCTCCTCGATGACGCCGGCGTAAATCAAATCGCTGGTGATGCGCGATACCGCGCCTTGCGAAAGGCCAAGGATCTGTGCCAGCGTGATGCGCGAAATCGGACCGTACTTCATAATGCAGGCCGCAACCTTATGCGTGTACTCCGAGCCTTCAAACCAGTGTGGAATCGGGGAAATCGCCATATCGGACCGTCCTTACCGCCTATTTTCTTTCCAAGCATAACAAAATAACCGTTTTTTATTTCCGTTCGATGCGGGCGCGCGGTGACTGGGAATAAAAACATGCCGATTCTACAATCGAAAAGCAGCGGAGACCGGTAATGAAGCCGGCTTGCCGTGAAAAAGGAAAATAAGAAGGAGTCGAGAATGAAACCTGATTCCAATGCCAACGCAGGCACTTTCAGGCGGATCGCGGGTCGTGTCGTCACGGCTGCATGCGCGGTCGCGTTGACGGTCGGGCTCGCGGGCTGCGGCAACAGCACCGCCGGCACGGTCACCTTGGATTTCTTCCAATTCAAGTCCGAGGCGGCGGATTGGTTCACCGCCAAGGCGCGTGAATTCGAGAAAACCCATTCCAACATCAAAGTCAATGTCAACAATTCGTCGGACGCCACCACCGATCTGCGCACGCGACTGGTGAAGAACCGCGAACCCGACGTCATCACCATCAACGGCGACATCAATTACGGCATGCTCGCCGAAGCGGGCGTCTTCCACGATTTCACCGACGACGAGATCGTCGACGAGCTCAATCCGGGCATGGTGAACATCGCGAAGAGCCTCGTGCAGACCACCGACAAGTCCAAGAAGCGTCTGTACGGTATTCCGTACGCGGGCAACGCAAGCGGCTACATCATCAACGCCGATGTGTGGAAGCAGGCCGGCGAGGATCCGGACAATCCGCCGCAGACGTGGAGCGAATTCATCGCGCTGCTCCAGCGACTCAAGGCCAAGGGCGTCACGCCGATCGAGGCGAGCACCGCCGATCCGTGGACGTTGCAGGCGCCGCTTGCATCGCTGAATTCGACGCTGGTGCCGGAATCGGAATACGCGTATCTCAAGGACGGCAGCAAGACCTTCTCCGACTTGTGGACGCCCGTCAGCGGCAAGCTGATTGAAATTTACCAGAACTACACGCAGAAGAATCCGGCCGTCACCTACCAGCAGGCCACGCAGGACATCGCTTCCGGCAAGGCCGCGATTCTGCCGCTCGGCACGTACGCGATTCCGCAGATCCGTCTCGTGAACAAGGATGCGAATTTGCGATTCGCGCAGATGCCGGCCACCGACAATGCCAAGGAGCAGCAGCTCACCGCAGGCGACGACGTGATGCTGACGATCGGCGCACATACGAAGCATTACACCGAGGCTCGTGAATTCGTCGACTTCCTGATGAGCGAGGAGAACGTGCAGGACTACTCCAAGCAGCAGTCCGCGTTCACCCCGTACAAGGACACGTACGTGGGCGATGACGCGCTGAACGGCGTGCTCGACTTCTACAAGGCGGGCAGGCTGACCGATTTCTGCGACCATTACGTGCCGGCCAGCATCAACATCGCCGGTTTCCTGCAGACGCTGGTGCAGTCGGGCAATACCAAACGATTCCTGAACAGCATGCAGTCGGAATACGACAAGATCGAAGCCAGGAACTTCAGGTGAGGGGAGGAACGACAATGACTGGCAATATCTCGGCCAAGGCCGACAAGGCCGCCGCAAAGAAGCCGAAGAAGGTTTCGAAATACTCCAAGCGCAAGGTCGATCCGGCGTTCTACTGGATGACCATTCCCGCGATGATTCTCGTGTGCATCTTCCTGTACCTGCCGTTCCTGCAGGGCGCGATGTACTCGTTCACCAATTCGCAGGGTTACGGCGATTACAAGTTCATCGGCTTCAAGAACTACATCGCGATGTTCCAGGACGCACGCGTCGGCCACGCGTATCTGTTCACGATTTTCATCGCGATTCTGATCACCATCGGCACGAACATCCTCGGCATGTTCCTGGCGGTGCTGCTGAACTCCAAAATCGCCTTCAAGAACGGCTTCCGAGCCATCTTCTTCATTCCGTACACCCTGTCGGTGCTGGTCATCGGCTACGTGTTCAAGTACATCTTCATGACCCCGCTGCCGGCCCTCGGCCAGGCGCTGCACATCGATTGGCTGTCCACGTCCATGATCTCCAATCCGGATCTGGCATGGTTCCCGATCGTGTTCCTGTCCATCTGGCAGGGTGTGGCCTACTCCACGCTGCTGTACTTGGCGGGTCTGCAGACCATCGACAACGAAATCTATGAGGCCGCGTCCATCGACGGCGTGAACGCCTGGCAGAACTTCTGGCAGATCACGTTCCCGCTGATTGGCCCGTTCTTCACCATCAACATGGTGCTGAGCCTCAAGAACTCGCTCGGCGCGTTCGACCAGGTCATGGCATTGACCAAGGGCGGTCCGGATTCCAAGACCGAAACCGTCTCCTACCTGATCTTCCAGAACGGCCTGGGCAACGGCGAATACTCCTACCAGATGGCGAACGCGGTCACGTTCTTCATCGTGCTGGCAATCCTCGCATTCGTGCAGCTGAAGTTCTTCAGCGGCAAGGAAAAGGTCTGAGAGTAAGGGGAAGAAATCATGACTAGCGCAACTGTTGCAACCAAGCCGGCCGCCGCGCAAAGCGGACAATCGCAAGCGAAGCCGGAGAAGATCCGCAAGGACCACAGCATCAACTGGTGGCTGACGGCGGCCGTCGCCGTGCTGAGCCTGACGGTGCTCGTGCCGCTGTACTTCGCCGTCGTCACCGCGCTGAAGACGCCGGGCGAAGCGGGCACGTTCAGCCTGCCGACCACGTGGGAATGGCATAATTTCGCGGACGCGTGGAACAAGGTGAACTATCCGAAGGCCGCGCTCAATTCCGCGATCATCACCGTGTGCGCTGTGGTGCTGACGCTGCTGACGAACACGTTCGTCGCGTACGCCGTGGCAAGGAACATGGATAAGCGGTTCTTCCGCTTCCTGTACTACTTCTTCCTGGCCATGATGTTCGTGCCGTTCACCGTCGTCATGCTGCCGATCGCCAAGGAAATGGGCACCCTGCACCTGGACAACCAGCTCGGTCTGATCATTCTGTACACGATTCTCGGCATCGGCACGAACCTGTTCATCGCGATCGGCTTCATCCGTTCGATTCCGATTTCGTTGGAAGAGGCGGCGCGCATCGACGGCGCTTCGACCTGGCGCATCTTCTGGACGATCATCTTCCCGCTGATGGGACCGATCAACGCCACGATCGCCATCCTGACCGCACTGTGGGCGTGGAACGACTTCCTGCTGCCGCTGATCACGCTGACCGACCAGAGCAATCAGACGATTCCGCTGGCGCAGTACGTGTTCCAGAGCCAGTTCACGTCGAACTACCCGATGGCCTTCGCCTCCTACCTGATGGCCATGGCCCCGGTCCTCATCGTCTACATCTTCGCCCAAAAGTGGGTCGTCGGTGGTGTGATGAGAGGAGCCGTTAAGTGAACAGTCCTGTGGACT
>ERZ1031640.12-NODE-12-length-32761-cov-5.192411_pt1 | contig 32761 bp, 26 predicted proteins | sample MGYA00518173_ERZ1031640 | MGnify/ENA primary metagenome ERZ1031640 (study PRJEB33719, sample SAMN04261210) | wastewater metagenome | biome: rural village; feature: human; material: feces | host: Homo sapiens | place: El Salvador | collected 2013-01-14 ... | reverse complement strand
GCCGTAACGCAAGACCCGCCAATCGCAATCGCCATGCAATATCAGGTGTCGATCTTGGAACGGTCGAAATCGTCGGCGTTCTCCACGATGAACGCCTTGCGCGGCGGCACGTCATCACCCATGAGCAGGCTGAAGATGTGGCTGGCCTGTTCGGCGTCCTCCATGCGGATACGGCGCAGCATGCGGGTGCGCGGATCCATGGTGGTATCGGCCAGCTGGTCGGCGTCCATCTCACCCAAACCCTTGTAACGCTGGATGTCCTCGTTGTAGCCGATGTGCTTTTTATCAAGCTCGGCGAGTTTGCCTGCCAACTCATCATCGGAATACGTGTAGATGTACTCGCCCTTATGCGTACCCGTCAACGCGATACGATGCAGCGGCGGCACGGCGGCATACACATGACCGTATTCGATAAGCGGCCGCATGTACCGGTAGAACAGCGTCAGCAGCAGGATGCGGATGTGCGCGCCGTCGACATCGGCATCGGTCATCATGATGATCTTGTTGTATCGGGCCTGTTCGATGTCGAAGCTTGCGCCGGATCCTGCGCCGACCACCTGGATGATGGCTGCGCATTCCTTGTTGGACAGCATCTGCGCGAGCGATGCCTTCTGCACGTTGAGGATTTTGCCTCGAATCGGCAGCAACGCCTGGAACCCGGAATTGCGTGCAGCCTTGGCGGTACCAAGCGCGGAATCACCCTCGACGATGAACAGTTCGGCTACATCATCATTGCCGGGCTGGCAGTCGGATAGTTTCGGCGGCATGGACGCGGATTCAAGCGCGTTCTTACGGCGTGTGACTTCCTTGGTCTTGCGCGCCTGCACGCGGGCATGCATTTCGCCGACGATTTTCTCCAGCACGCGGCCGGACTGTTCCTTGTAACCGCGTTTGGAGCCGGTAATCATCTCACCGAACTGCTTATCGGTCATTCTGGAGACGATCGGCTTGACTTGCGCGGTGCCGAGCACGTCCTTGGTCTGGCCTTGGAACTGCGGTTCGGCGATGCGGACGGTGACGACGGCCACCAGACCGGCGAGAATGTCGTCACGTTCCACCTTCATATGGGAATCCTTGAGATTCACCTTGAGTTTGCGCGCGTTGTCCTCGATGGCCTTGCGCACCTGCTTGGTGATGCCTTGGAGGAAGCCGTCCACGTGCATGCCGCCGCCGGGCGTCTCCACCACGTTGACGAAGCTGCGCATGGTGGTGTCGTAGCCGTTGGTCCATCGCATGGCGATATCGACTGCGCAATCACGCGTCACCTTCTGCGCATGCAGTTCACCATCGTCTCCGACCGCCTGCGTTTCTTCAACATACGTGTCCTCGCCGGCGATGCGCCAAATATCGGAGACCGCTTCGCCTTTGGACAGGAAGTCGACGAAATCCTTCACGCCTCCGGTATGGCAGAATTCTTCGACACGCGCATGCGGATATTTCGGCTGCACGGGTTGGGAAACGGTTTCCTGCGATTGCGTGGCAGCATCGTTTTCTTGCGATTCGGCTGATTCATCAGCTTCGGCTGAATCCTCCTGCAGTATGTCGGCAGAGGTTCCGATATCATCCGTTTCAGCGGACGTGTTCTCTTCCGTCACCTGTTCGATGACATTGTCATCGACTTCCAGCATTTCGTCAATGGACTCGTCGCCGGTTTCGGGAATGTTCTCGTCGATGACGGTGATTTTCAGCCCTGGCACCAGGAAACTGGTCTGCCGTACACGGTCGATGAGCTGGTCATAGCTGAATTCAGCGGTGTCGTTGAAAATCTCCGGATCCGCCCAATAGCGGATGCGGGTACCCGTGGTCTTCGGACTGACTTTGCCGATGATCTCAAGTTCGGTGGGACGATTCTTGCGCGTCTTCTTGAATGGCGAATCGGGAGACGGGTGTTCCGGATCAACGTCGGAATACACTCCGGGGTGGCCCTGATGGAAAGCCATGTGGTGGGTTTTGCCGTCACGATCCACTTCCACGTCGAGACGGGAGCTCAATGCGTTCACCACGGATGAGCCGACACCATGCAGACCGCCGGAAGCGCCATACGAGGAATTGCCGAATTTGGCGCCGGCATGCAGCTTGGTCAGCACCACTTCCACGCCGGTGAGCTTGGTTTTCGGCTCCACGTCCACCGGAATGCCTCGGCCATTGTCCGCCACTTCAACGGAACCATCGTCATGCAAGGTCACGATGATGTGGTTGCAGGCTCCCGCAAGAGCCTCATCGACGGCATTGTCGATGATCTCCCACAGGCAGTGCATCAGGCCCTGGCTGTCGGTCGTGCCGATGTACATGCCCGGACGTTTGCGCACCGCGTCCAAGCCTTCGAGCACGGTAAGACTCTCAGCACCGTAATTATCCTTAGCCATGTTCCCTTTCAATTGTCGCCTTACAAGACATGAAGTCGAGAAACCCTGCGTTCATGCCGGTTTCTCGACTTCATTTACTCGCGTCTGATTACTATCACTGGTCCAGGAAGTCGCGCAGCGTCTGCGAACGGGACGGATGGCGCAGCTTGGACATGGTCTTCGATTCGATTTGGCGGATACGTTCGCGCGTCACGCCATACACACGTCCGATATCATCCAGCGTCTTCGGCTGGCCGTCCTCCAAACCGTAGCGCATCTTGATGACGCCAGCCTCACGCGGAGACAGCGTTTCAAGCACCTGCTTGAACTGCTCCTGCAACAGCGAGAAGGCGACGGCATCGGACGGTGCGATGGCGTCGGTGTCTTCAATCAGATCACCGAACTCGGAATCGCCATCCTCGCCCAGCGGCGTGTGCAGGGAAATCGGCTCACGCCCGTACTTCTGCACTTCCTGCACCTTCTCGACCGGCATGTCGAGCTCACGGGCCAGTTCGTCCGGCGTAGGTTCGCGGCCGAGGTCCTGAAGCATCTGGCGCTGCACGCGGGACAGCTTGTTGATGACTTCCACCATATGCACAGGCACACGAATGGTGCGGGCCTGATCAGCCATGGCACGGGTGATGGCCTGGCGAATCCACCATGTGGCGTACGTGGAGAACTTGAAGCCCTTCTTCCAGTCGAACTTCTCTACGGCACGAATCAGACCAAGATTGCCTTCCTGAATCAAATCGAGGAACAGCATGCCACGGCCCGTATAGCGCTTGGCAAGAGAGACCACGAGTCGAAGGTTGGCTTCCAGCAGATGGTCCTTGGCGCGCTTGCCGTCGTTCGCGGCCCACTTCAGTTCACGCCGGCGCTTGAAATCCATCTTGTCGGATTCCGTGTCCAGCAGATGTTGGGCGTACAGACCGGCCTCGATGCGTTCGGACAGGTCGACTTCCTGTTCGGCGTTCAGCAGGTTCACTCTGCCGATCTGCTTCAGGTAATCCTTGACCGGATCTGCGGTGGCGCCGGCTGCGATCACACGACGCTTCGGATTGCCGGACGGCGTCAGATTGTCATCGTCATCATCGTCACGCACCACGAAAGCGCCTTTTTCCTTGGGCTCTTCCGGCTTTTTGCGCTTGTCTTCGTCATCGTCTTCCAGTTCGGAATCGTCATCCTCGTCGATATTGTCCTCGTCGAGGTCGTCATCCTCCCCTTCGTCGTCCACGTCATCAAGGTCATCGTCGAAATCATCAAGATCGGCATCCTCGACGGGATCGTCTTCAGGAGCGTCCTGCTCGATCAGGTTCTCTTCTTCTTCCGCTTTCTTGCTTTTCTTGGCGGCGGAGGTCTTCTTCGCGGCCGTCTTGCGCGACGTCTTCGTAGCGGTCTTTGAGGACTCGCCCTTCTTGGCAGCAGGCTTGCGCGTGGAGGCCTTTTTTCCGGAGGTGGTCTTTTCGGTCAGATCAGTCTGTTCCGTATTTACCGTCGTTTCCTTGGTGGCCAAACTTATCCTCCTATTGATCCCGCCGGAAGCGTATACCATATGGACCCACTTCTGGCAAGGGCAAATCGTCAACTATGTGAGTTAACCATCTTGCAAGGACGATTATTCCCGCGTGTTGAGCTCACCATGCGCAAGTACCGCTTCCTTTCGGCGTGTTGCTCTATGTCTCTTCGGCCCATACCGGTCCGATATGACGATGCGCCGCGGAGCAGATGATCGCCGCGAGCGAACAATTCTCATCCAACGCGAGCGCACGCATCGCGCACAGCATGGCGCGCTCATCGCCCATCCACCACAGCACATAACTGATGATGGCCAATGGCTGCACATGATACCGTTCGGGGACCATCCCGATGATGTCGAACATCATGTTGACGCCGTTGTCGCAACGTTTCGTGTCGGGTTTTCTTGATGCGTCACGGAACGATCCGTTGAGGGATTCCTCCAGATGACGCGTGTTGCCGGGAAGTGTCGGATTGGCCATGAATCCCATGAGAAAGTCACGTGACGAACGTCGTTCATCCACGATGATGGAGACCAGCAGCGCGTCACGCACCGCCATGGTCTGCTGCATGGCGATGGCAAGTGCTCCCGCACCGTTTCTGGACAGTCTGCATTCTGGCGATGAATCGTCACCTCCCGACGATTCATCGGCCAGCTCATCCATCCATTCCGAGAATGGCTCCTGCAGGAAATCGCGTATGCTCTCCGCCATGCCCAGCGATTTGCAATCCTCCACCAATTGGTCTTCAAGCCGTTCCATCTCGGCTTCGCATATCGGCATGGGCTCGTCGATCGTCTTCATGTCTCGTCCTCCTTGGCGTATCGGAGCGGTCGCTTGATGCAGGCCGCTTTGTTGGAACTATGCATCATCCGGCAATGCAATGAGGCGTTTCGGGACCCCTGTGGTCGGAGAACGTGAAGCTCGGCGTGTCACGAAACGTCCGGCACCGTCTCACCCGCTGCAATCATTATGTTTTCCTCTTGTCGAATGTGTGTGGATAACCTTGACCCATGACTAGCTCTTCCGATTTGGAACAGATTGAAACGCGCACGCTCTCGCTGGTAAGGGATTTTTCGTTCCTGCATGCGGACGATCCGGTGGCGAATTCCTGCAAAGCCGTCGCTGATGCGGTGGCGCAGCAGGCGGTCACGTCAAGTGAGGGCGGCAAACGTCTGCGGGCGTTGCTGACGTTGGATGCGTTCCGTGCGTTCGCGCCGCAGGATGTGGCGGAACGTGATATGGATGCGGTGTTGGATCTGGCATGCGCGATCGAAGTGTTTCAGACCGGCGCGTTGGTGCATGACGACATCATCGACGATTCCGATCTGCGCCGTGGCAAGCCGTCCGCTCATCGTGCGCTTGCCACGGATACCCATAGTGATGCCATCGGCCATGGTTTGGGCATCATGTTGGGTGATATGCTGGCCACCGCGAGCGTGGATATCGCCAATAAAGCGGCTTGCCGGCTTGGCTCCGGGTCTTCCGTGGTGTCGGCCTTCCTGAATATGCACCGTGAAGTGGAAATCGGCCAAGTACTCGATTTGGCCGTGGAACTCAATACGTTAGACGATCCTGAAGAGCTGGCGTCGGCCTCTTTGAATGTCTTCCGTTGGAAGACCGCCAGTTATACCACTATCGCACCTTTGGAATTCGGTATGCTTGCCGCCGGCCTCGCCCCTGCGGACGCGCGCAGGCTCGCACTGGCGATTGGATTGCCTCTTGGTTTGGCGTTCCAGCTCGCGGATGATCTTCTGGACGCCATCGGGTCGAGCCGCAATACCGGCAAACCGGTGGGCGGTGATATCCGTGAAGGCAAACGCACGGTGTTGCTGGCCGATGCGATTGAGGCTGCCGGCGATGTCGAACGACGTGAACTCATCGACATGTGGGAAGCCGAATCACGTGACGAGGCACATGTTAGGCGTGCCATCGCATTGTTCGAGTCCACTGGTGCCATCGCACGTTCCAAGGAACGGATCGCCGGTCTGTGGCTCGAGTCGAAGGCCGCCATCGAGACGCTTGAACTATCGCAGGATCGCAAAGACATGCTTACCGAAGCATGCGCACGTTTCGTACCGATTGTGCGGGAACAGGGCTGATGCCGCCGCACTGTGAAAGACCCGTGTTCATCGCATCTTCCGCAAACCATTCCTTGTAGACTACAAGTGAACACATCTTTGTCGCGAAACGTTTTTTGAAGAAGGAATCGTACCGATTAGCCATGAGTGAAGCCCAGCATGCCCCCGAAGGCCAGGTCATCGAAGGCCGGTACCGAGTCGTCAGCAGAATCGCCGATGGCGGCATGGCCACGGTGTATCAAGCTGTTGACGAGCGTCTGGGACGCACCGTCGCCATTAAGATCATGCACACGCAGCTGGCACAGGGCCCACAACGCGACCAGTTCGTGGAACGTTTCCATCGCGAGGCCCGTTCCGCAGCAGCAATAGCCAATCCCCATATCGTGCAGGTGTATGACACCGGTGAGTTCGATGGACTGGATTTTCTTGTCATGGAGTACGTGCATGGCGTGAACCTGCGGTACGAAATGAACCAGCAAGTCACGTTCAGCGTTCGTGAGACGCTACGCATAGTCGGTGAGACGTTGGACGGCTTGGCTTCGGCGCATCGCGCAGGCGTGGTGCACCGCGATATCAAACCGGAGAATATTCTGCTCAATGACCGAGGACATGTGCAGATCACCGATTTCGGTCTGGCCAAGGCGGTGTCGCAGGCCACGCTGTCCTCCACCGGCATGCTGCTGGGCACAGCCGCCTATCTGGCGCCAGAAATGATTCAGCACAATCAGGCAACGCCGCAGGGAGACCTGTATTCCGTAGGCATCATGGCTTGGGAGATGCTGGCTGGCAAGGTGCCGTTCACCGCGGACAATCCGGTGACGCTGGTGTTCAAGCACGTGCATGAGGATGTGCCGGATATCACGACCGCTTGTCCGGGCATCAATGCAGGCGTGGCCGCATTCCTCGCCCGTCTTACGGCGCGCGCGGTCGAGGACCGTCCCCAGGATGCGTCCGTGGCATTCGACGAATTGCAGCAGTTGCAATCGAACCTCACCATCGACGACTGGCAATACCGTCTGTCAGCCGTTTCCCCGGCCGCAAACGATGCCGCCGACACCATGCCCGGCGATGGCACCTGGCAGATGCCGCTACCGCCCGCTCCTCCAGCACCGCCTGTGCGTCAGAACGACGATCGTACACGACAGTTCAATCCGGAAAACCCGAACAAAACCACCGTCATGCCGGCGCAGCAGGCAGATCCGGAGGCAACCACCCGCTTGGCTTTGGAAAAGAACGACGTCCCCGCCAACAACGTTCCAGCTTCCCCCTCGAACGGTCCGGTCAGTGGTGGACAGCCGAAACGCAGTGGCAAGCGTGCACCTGTCATCATCGCCGTCGTAGCAGCCATCGTGCTTGCCTGCGCAGGCGGTGGAGGCTATGCCTGGTGGTATTTCCGAGGACCGGGCAGCTACTGGACCATGCCTCAGCCGGCAGATCTCACATGTTCCGATTCGGAGCCCTGCCGTATTTCCAACATCAAATGGAACGCCTATGAGGAACTGCTGAAATTCTCCAACATCGAGTACGAAGAGACCGAGGCGTTCAGTGATTCCGTCAAGGCTGGCAATGTCATCTCCACCGACCCGGAGAATGTCGGTTCGCATGTGAGCAAACGTCATCATCAGAAGGTCAAGGTGGTAGTGTCCAAGGGTATTAAGCAGGGCACTGTTCCCACAGACATTCTCGATGCCACCAGTGCGAACGGCAAGGATCCGATCAACGCGTTGAAGCGTGCCGGCTTCGACAACATCGAACAGACTCCGGCCAATGATGACGCGTATTCCATGGACGTACCTCAGGGCGCGTTGCTTGATTTAAGCGTGGATCCCGGCGCGACTCTGCCCCATAACGCGAAGATTACCGTCACGCTGTCCCAAGGACCGAAACCGGTTACCATGCCGGACGTCGTGGGCAAATCGAAGGATGAGGCGCAGCAGACGCTTGATGCGCTCAAGCTCACCGTCAACTGGACCGAGCAATTCGATGACAAGATTCCGCAAGGACAGGTGATTTCCGCTTCCGCGAAGACCGGAGACGAGTTGCACTGGGGCGATAGCGTCAATGCGGTGGTGTCGAAGGGACCGGAAACCGTAACGCTGCCGAATTATGTCGGACAGAAAGCCGCCGCTGCCAAAGCCGCATTGGAGAAGCTGGGATTCAGTGTGAAGATCAGCTCGCAACTGACACTTGACTCCAGTCAAGACAAGAAGGTCGCTTCGCAGGATCCGGTAGGAGGCACCGAGGTGCGACTGCGTCAGGAGGATGGCACGCCGAATACCGTCACCTTGAAAATGTATTCGTCGCTGTTCGACTGATTATCCTGATTCCAAACCAATCAGGGGTGTCTGTTCCGAAAACATTCTTCGGAACAGACACCCCTGATTGGTTTGGAATGAACCTCGCTGAAAACTTATGCCTTCTTGGCAGCGGATTCGGCTTGTGCCTGCGCTTCGGCCTCCTGCTGGGCTTTGAGCTCGGCCTTGACCTTCTGCGCGTATTCGTCGACGTATTCCTGTCCGCTCATCTTCTGGATCTCACGGGTCACGCGGTCGGTAAGCGAACGCAAATCATCGTGGGTAATCTGGTCGGCGGATTTCTTCTCGACTTCAATCGGCTTGCCGTAAATCACCTTGGACTTGCCTTTGTTCGGAATGACCTGTCCTGGCTTCTGCAGTTCACGCGAACCGATGATGGCGACCGGAATAATGGGGCAACCGGTTTCGAATGCCAGACGCGCCGCGCCGGTGTGTCCTTTGTAAAGACGTCCATCGGGGCTGCGAGTACCTTCGATGTGAATGCCGAACAGATGTCCGTCCTCGATGATCTCACGGGCGTGGTTCAGTGCGCCAAGTGATTTGGAACCGCCGGAACGGTCCACGGGGAACACGCCGACTGACGTGAACCACCATTTCTTGAATTTGCCTTTGATGCCTTTGCCTTCGAAATATTCGGCCTTGCCCATGAAATGAATCATGCGCGGGCAGGTCAACGGCAGCAACGCATCGTCGATGACGGCAAGATGGTTGGCTGCGATAATGGCGCCACCTTCGTGCGGAATGTTCTCAAGTCCTTGCGCGGTCGGTCCCAAACGGTGGATGGCGATAGGTCCCAAGCCTTTGACGAAAAACCAATAGAGCATTCTTCACGATCCTCCCGGCGGATTGGCGTCCGCCCGATTAGAGTATAAGTATGACTGACCTCAACAATAGCAATGACGATGAAGAACGCCCAAATGACGCGTCGCATGGTGGCGGCTCTCCAATGGACGACTTGGATGCGGCTTGGGCCGAGTTTGCGGATTCGCATGCTGACGATTTGAAGGCCGTGGAACGTTCGCGTAGTGCGAAACGTTTCGAGAAGCATGCGCAACGTCGGGAAAAAGAGGCTTTGCTGTCCATCGATGACTTGGATCAGGGCACGTTCACCAATGATGCGCCGGCGAATGGTCGTGGGCCGCGCGATTTCACTGGTTCGAGCTGGCTTGACACGGATCGGGTCATGGACCGTTACGGTGACGACTTCGTGCCGCCGAATCCTGAAATCGGCCATGTGAAACTGTCAAAACTGGTGTTCTGGATATTGTTGGTGGCCGGCGTCATCGGCATTATCGCTTCCGTGTTCGTTCCGGCGTTGGCTTCGATTCTTGGTTCGATTTTCGGTTTGTGTGCGCTGGTCGGCGCCGCTGGCCTCATCGTGCAGCATAAAGGGCATCGTGAAACGCGTACCGACGAATTCGATGATGGAGCACGCGTCTGACGATTCTTTGGCGACAAACTGAATACATCCATCTATGTGAAGGCCCCGGCGGTTATTGAACTGCGCCCCGTTTGTTGGACGTTGTTAATTGGGATACAGGGTCAGACCGCGAGGGACATGCTCCGGAACTCCTCCGGGGTGCGTCCCTCGAGTCGTATCTGGCGTCGTCTGGTGTTCCAATGGATGATGTAGGCGTCCAGCTAGCGTTTGAACTGTTCGTACGAGTCGAACACACGGCCGCGGTAGAACTCGTCCTTCAAGTGGCCGAAGACCTGCTCGGCCGCCGCGTTGTCCAGGCAGTTGCCCTTGCGGCTCATGGACTGGCGGATGCCGAGGCGTTCGAGCTCCTTCCTCCACCATTGGTGCTGGTGCTGCCATCCCATGTCCGAGTGCAGGATCGGCTCCGCGCCGGCGGGCAGGCGCTTCTGCTGCCCGAGGTCCGGACTGCGGCTCACGTCCCAGGCCACGATCTCCTTGCTGGCCATGGCCTCCGTCTTGGTCAGACCGTTCTCGACGTGGTCGCGCGCCGCGGCGACCTTCGTCTCCCAGTCGTAGCGTCTGCTGCCGCCGCCTCCCATGACCGCCTCCTCGCCGTTGGACCTGTACAGCCCGATCCAGTTTCTCGCGGTATACACCGGTATGGCAAGCCTTCTGGCGAGCGTGTCCTTGCCGGCTCCGGCCTTGATGAGCTCCAGCGCCTCGCGCCGGAACCCGTCGTCGTAACGTCTCCTTCGATCCTCACGCATACGAAAGAACCGCACCTCCGATCATCGAATCTGAATTTCTTCAGCCAACAATCGGGGTGCGGTTCATATTTACGCCGGGGCCTTCACATACACATACGTTGTCAGCGTTTTCAGGCTTTCTTCGCAGCTTGGGCGGTGGCGATCCACTTGTCAAGCAGCGCCGTGGCCTTGCCGGAGTCGACGGTCTGCTCCGCGATGGCGTAGGCGGCTTTGAACCGGTCAGCCAAGCTTGCGTCGCCCGGCACCAAATGACCGTCGGCGACGATTGCGGAAGCGGCGTTCAGCAGCGCGGTGGTACGGAACGACACATCCTTGCCTGCGAAGAAGTCTCGTGCCAGCTGCGCGTTGAGCGTCGGTTCGCCACCCTTCAGATCTGCGATGGTGACTTTGGCGAGGCCGAGTTCGACGGTCGGATCGAATTTGTTTTCGGTAACCTTGCCGTCCTTGAATTCCCAAATGGAGACCGGACCGGTCGGTGCCATCTCGTCAAGGCCCTCATGGGAAGTGTAGACCATGCCGATCTGGCCGTTCGCCGCATATACGGCGGCCATGATCGGGCTCATCTTGCGATTAGCGCAGCCGACGGCCATATGCTTCGGGCTTGCCGGGTTGGTCAGCGGACCAAGCACGTTGAACACGCATGGCACGCCGAGCGCGGCGCGAATCGGACCGACAAAACGCATGGCGGGGTGGAAGATGCGTGCGAAAGCGAATGCGATGCCGCATTCGTTGCCGACTTCGCTCACTTGTTCCGGAGTCAAATCCATGGGCAGGCCGAGCGCTTCGAAGCAGTCAGCAGTGCCGCACTTGGATGAGGCCGCACGATTGCCGTGCTTGACGACTTTTACGCCTGCGGCCGCGGCTACGACGGCCCCCATGGATGACAGGTTCACGGTGGAGGCTCCGTCGCCACCGGTGCCGACGATGTCGGTGGTTTCACCGTCGATGTGCAGCGGAATGGCATGGGCCACCATGGCCTTCGCCGCGCCACGCACTTCGTCGGGGGTCAGCCCCAACTGCTGCTGGGTGGCGAGTACCGCGCCAACGGCCGCCGGATCGGCATTGCCGTTCATGAGGTCATCGACGAACCACTCGGATTCCTCGGCGCTCAAGTGGTCCCCTCCGACCAGCTTGGTGAGGATCGACTTCCATGTGATTTCGGCCATGATGCCCTCCTTGGCGCTGTCGCACGCCTTTATTGTTGTTCTGATGCCGCCAATTGTAACGATTGGACGTTTCCCCACGTCCGCACGTCCATATCACGAAACGGCCCATCGAAGATTCTTCAAAAAAGAAAACCTCCCCCGATTACGGTCGGGGGAGGTTATGTCATGAGCAAGTCAGCGACTCAGCGAATCACTGCTCGTTCTGGCCGTGGCACATCTTGTACTTACGACCAGAACCGCATGGGCACTGGGCGTTCTTGCCGGTTCCCGGGAAAGTGCGGCCATCCGCCCACGGAGAGTGGAGTTCCTCGCTCTTCGGACGCTTGTTGGCCGGGACCTTGCCTTCGGCGTGGCTGATCGGCTGCATGCCGACGATGCCCTTCTCGTTCTTCTGCTCGTCAGCCAGTTCATCGATGGTGGTCTTTTCGGCCTCGTCATCGGTCTCCGGCTCTGCAGGAGCGGATTCGCCGGTCGCGGCGGCTTCGCCGTCCAGACCCATTACGGCCTCGGCGGCGTTCACGGCCTCATCCTCATCGGATTCGGTCTCCTCGTCCTCGGTCATGGCCACGCGTTCGATGTCCACGTGGAACAGCAGCTGGATGGTTTCCTCCTTGATGGCTTCGATCATGGAGTTGTACATCTGGTAGCCTTCACGCTGGTATTCGACCAGCGGGTCGCGCTGGCCCATACCGCGCAGGCCGATGCCGTCCTTGAGGTAGTCCATCTCGTAGAGGTGTTCACGCCACTTGCGGTCGAGTACGGCGAGCACCACGCGGCGCTCGAGCTGGCGCAGGCCTTCGCTGCCGAGCTTGTCTTCGAAATCGGAGTACTGGTCCTTGGCGTCGGAGACGATGAGCTCCTTCAGGGCTTCAACGGCCTTGTCGCCCTTGAGCTTGTCGACGGCGTCCTTGGCTGCTTCCTGCTCCACGGCGATCGGGTACACGGAGGCGATGGCCTTGAACAGACCGTCCCAATCCCAATCGGCCGGCTTGTCGGAACCGTTGTTGGCGCCCTTGATGTAGCTCAACACGGTGTCGTCGATGAACTTGAGGATGTCCTCGTGGATATCGGCGCCCTTCAGCACGGACTGGCGTTCGGCGTAGATGACGGTACGCTGCTTGTTCATCACGTCGTCGTACTTCAGCACGTTCTTACGGATTTCGAAGTTGCGCGATTCAACGGCCTTCTGCGCGGTGCGCACGCCCTTGGAAACGCTCTTGGCTTCGATCGGCTCGCCTTCCGGCATGCCCTTGGCCATGACACGCGCCACAAGCTGGGTGTTGAACAGACGCATCAGATCATCTTCGAGGGACAGGTAGAAACGGGATTCACCCGGATCGCCCTGACGGCCGGAACGGCCGCGCAGCTGGTTGTCGATACGGCGGGATTCGTGACGTTCGGTACCAAGCACGTACAGACCGCCGAGCTTGACGACTTCCTCATGCTCGTCCTTGACCTGGTCCTTGATTTCGGCCAAAGTGCCCGGCCAACGCTTCTCGTACTCGTCCGGAGTGTCATCCGGAGAATAGCCTTCGGACTTGAGCTTCGCATCGGCGAGGAACTCGACGTTGCCGCCGAGCATGATATCGGTACCACGGCCTGCCATGTTGGTGGCCACGGTGACGGCGCCCTTACGGCCTGCGACGGCCACAACGGCGGCTTCCTTGTCATGCTGCTTCGCGTTCAGCACCTGGTGAGGAATCTTGGCCACGTCAAGCAGAGAGGACACGACTTCGGAGGATTCCACGGATGCGGTACCCAGCAGGACCGGCTGGCCCTTCTTGTGGCGCTTGGCCACATCACGGACGATGGCGGCGAGCTTTTCCTTCTTGGTACGGAAGATCAGATCGTCCTTATCCTCGCGGATCATCGGCTTGTTGGTCGGAATCGGCAGCACGCCCAGCTTGTAGGTGCCCATGAATTCGGCGGCTTCGGTCTCTGCGGTACCGGTCATGCCTGCCAGCTTGTCGTACATGCGGAAGTAGTTCTGCAGGGTGATGGTGGCGAAGGTCTGGTTTTCGGCCTTGACCTCCACGCCTTCCTTGGCTTCGATGGCTTGGTGCAGACCCTCGTTGTAACGGCGGCCCGGCAGGATACGTCCGGTGTGCTCGTCGACGATGAGCACTTCGCCGCCGGTCACGACGTAGTCGCGGTCACGCAGGAACAGCTCCTTGGCCTTGATGGCGTTGTTCAGATAGCCGATCAATGCGGTGTTGTTCGGTTCGTACAGGTTGTCGATGCCGAGATAGTCCTCGACCTTGGTGATGCCCGGATCAAGGATGCCGACGACCTTCTTCTTCTCGTCGACCTCATAGTCCTCGTCACGGTTGAGCTTCAGAACCAGGCGCGCGAACTGGCGGTACCAGCGGGTCACGTCGCCTTCGGCCGGACCGGAGATGATCAACGGGGTACGAGCCTCATCGATAAGAATGGAGTCGACCTCATCGACGATGGCGTAGTGGTGGCCACGCTGTACGAGATCGGACTTCTCCCACGCCATGTTGTCGCGCAGGTAATCAAAACCGAATTCGTTGTTGGTGCCGTAGGTGATGTCGGCGTTGTACTGCTTGCGACGCTCCGGCGGCTTCTGGTTGGTGATGATGCAGCCGGTACTCATGCCGAGGAAGCGGTAGACACGGCCCATCAGCTCGGCCTGGTAGCTGGCCAGATAGTCGTTGACGGTGACGACGTGGACGCCCTGACCGTCGAGTGCGTTCAGATAGGCCGGCAGCGTGGCCACAAGGGTCTTGCCTTCACCGGTCTTCATTTCGGCGATGTTGCCCCAGTGCAGAGCGGCGCCGCCCATGAGCTGCACGTCGAAGTGGCGCAGGCCCAAGGTTCGCTTGGAAGCTTCACGCACGGTGGCGAAGGCTTCCGGCATGAGCTTGTCAAGGGACTCGCCGTTTTCGATACGCTGCTTGAACTTGGCGGTCTGGCCCTTGAGCTCCTCGTCGTCAAGCGCCGCGATCTCGTCCTCCAAGGCGTTCGTCGCTTTGGCCACGTTCTCAAGCTTCTTGATCTGTCGGCCTTCACCCATGCGTAGGGCTTTGTCAACGATATCTACCACAATCACTCCCTTTGTGTATGGTGACTTTCCTCGATTGAGGATAGTCGCTTTCTCGCGATTTCCGAAAAGCTCCGTCCATTTTACGTAAGTTTTGACGTATCTTGTTTTTCGCATAAGAAAAGAGGCCCGCATGTATGACATGCGAGCCTCTTATCGTTCAGTTTTCAGCCATTAGCCATTTCTTCTTGGCCACATTCTCCGGAGTGTCGATTTCGAAGACGCCGTAGCTCCAACCGTGACGGTGGTAGACGACGGACGGACGACCGGTTTCCTTGTTGACGAACAGGAAGAAGTCGTGACCGATCAGCTCCATCTCGTACAGGGCCTCGTCAATGGTCATCGGCTCGGCGATGTGCAGCTTGCGGCGGATGACGATTGGGGTGTCGCCGACCTGGACCTCGACGGATTCGCCAGGGCCGAGATCAGCGGAAACGGCGTCGGCCGGGCTATTGTTCGGCGCTTCCGGCTCCGGCTCCTCGACGACGACCGGCTCGACCGGGCCCAGATCGACCGGGACCGGATCGGTGTAGCCACGACGATGGTCCTTGCGGCGGTCGCGGGTACGGCGCAGACGAAGCGTCAGCTTGTCGAGAGCCAAATCGAGCGCGCTGAACTCGTCGGCGCTGGAGGCTTCGGCACGCACCACGGTACGACCTGCGATGACGGTGATCTCAACGCGCTTGGCGGTGTCGGCCTGACGCGGATTGCCCTCGTGGGACAGCACAATCTGGACACGCTGCGCATCCGGGGCGATAGCGGTCACACGATTCATCTTGCTTTCGACAACGTCACGGAACCTTTGCTTGATCTGCGTATGACGTCCGGTAACGACGATTTCCATGTGGACCTCCCTAGACTCAAGCGGTGTTAACCGCTATATACGGACCAACCAGCTGCATCGCTGCTTGGTAGTCATCATTGTATCCATAAGATTGGTGATTTGCTGGAAAACTCCCCGAGAAAACAAAAGTTTTTTTACGCTTTGCTTTCGACGATTCTCTTGCTATAGTTGTGCGTTTGAGACCTCTTGATGGCCGCGACCGATTTTGTCGGTTGAGGAACTTCCGGGCTCCATAGAGCACGATGGCGGATAACGTCCGCCCAGGGCGACCTGAGAGATAGCGCAGCAGAGAATAGACCGCCTTACCGGTTTCGGCCGGTGGGTAAGGGTGAAACGGCGGTGTAAGAGACCACCGGGCCGCTGGTGACAGTTGGCCGCATGGCAAGCCTCATCGGGAGCAAGGCCAAGCAGAGGGCGTTCGAGGACTGCTCGTCCGAAGCCTTCGGGTAGGCTGCTAGAGCCTGACGGCAACGCCAGGTCGAGATGGATGGCCATCCGTGCCGTTGGCACGACAGAACCCGGGGTATAAGAGGTCTCACTCTCCACTCTTTATGTTTTGAGGATTTCTTTACACCAGCCTCTTTATGAAACTGACGTCACGCCCTTGGTCAACGGTCGCCGTCAATCAAACAGTTCCTGTGCGATTTGGCGCAGAATCTCAGGATTATGGCCTTTTCTGCCGCCCGCGCTCCAGAAGCGGCGCCTACGTGCATCGCGTTCCAGACCGGCGGTTTTTCTCGCGGTTCTACGGCCTAATTCCCATGCGGCTTCAGTAAACACGCCGTAGGATTCCGCCTCATCACAAACCTGTTGGGCCAGCCTACGGTCGACGCCTTTCCGTGTAAGCTCAGCGACCGCGCCCCTACATCCCATAAGACGGGTCGCACAGTAGCGCACCGCGGATTGCGCGTAGGCTTCATCGTCAATCAGTTGAACCCTTGTCAGTCTTTCGATGACGTCGTCAACCACTTCAGAGGTATAGCCCTTACCAATCAGGCGCTCACGCAGTGCGCCGGAAGGTCGAGGCGCAGCGTCCAGCAATCGCAATGCGGCTTCCCTGCATGCGTCAAGATCATTTGGATCCTTTGCGGCAGTAGAATCGCCGTTCCCGACACGCCCAGCGTGTCGCGCGTGTCGTGGCGTTTTCGTCGCATTTGCGCTTCCAGCGAACAAACTGGAACGGTCAGGTTTCGTTCGACGGTTCCACCTCTGAACGTTCGTGCGTTCTGGATCCTCTGAAGAAAGGGCAAGGCCCCCAGTATCGGCCGACGCCGGCTGAAGGCCCTGTTCCTTAAGGAAACGTTCGGCGCTGATCATATGTCAGGCTTTGGCGGCTTTTGAAGTTTTGGACGTCTTACCATCATCCGGCGCGCCCGCGGCGTCCTCCGCCCCATCGTCCTCGGCGAACTGGTCGGTAGGTTTGATCAGACCGAATGCCGCCTTGACCTTGTTCTCGATTTCCTCTGTGAGTTCCGGATTGTCCTTGAGGAACTGACGCACGTTTTCGCGTCCTTGCCCCAGCTGGTCGCCCTCATAGGTGAACCACGAACCAGACTTTTTGACGACGTTGGCCTGCAACGCCATATCAAGCACGGAACCTTCCTTGGAGATGCCCTCGCCGTACAGCACATCGAATTCGGCGGTCTTGAACGGCGGAGCCATCTTGTTCTTAACAACCTTGACCTTGGTACGGTTGCCGACAGCCTCATCACCGTTCTTAATGGTCTGGATACGGCGGATGTCCATACGTACGGACGCGTAGAACTTCAATGCCTTGCCGCCGGTGGTGGTCTCCGGATTACCGAAGAACACGCCAATTTTCTCACGCAACTGGTTGATGAAGATGGCGGTGGTACCGGCTTGCGCCAGCGCACCGGTCATCTTACGCAACGCCTGACTCATCAGGCGCGCCTGCAGGCCGACATGGCTGTCTCCCATCTCGCCTTCGATTTCCGCTTTCGGCACCAAGGCCGCGACGGAATCGATGACAATCACGTCAAGCGCGCCGGAACGAATCAGCATGTCGGCGATTTCCAATGCCTGCTCGCCATTGTCCGGCTGAGAGACGATCAACGAATCGGTGTCGACGCCCAGCTTACGGGCATAGACCGGATCGAGCGCATGCTCGGCATCGATGAATGCGGCCACACCGCCGGCCTTCTGGGCATTGGCCACCACATGCAGCGCCAATGTGGTCTTACCAGAGGATTCCGGTCCGTAAATCTCCACAATACGGCCTTTAGGCAGGCCGCCGATGCCTAATGCCATATCCAAAGCCAAGGATCCGGTCGGAATGACCTCGACATCCTGTTCCGGGCGGTCGCCAAGTCTCATGGCCGATCCCTTGCCGAAGCTTTTCTCGACCTGCGCGAGCGCTGTGTCGAGCGCGGCCTGACGGCGCGGATCGATTCCATTCGCGGACTTGTTCTGTGCGGCGTTCTTTGCCGCGCTCGTCTGTGCCATGACTACTCCTTGTTGTTGACCGAGACGAATGAATGGATTCACCGTAAAACCGCATCATCCATCTGCGCAAGTTCAATCGGCCATTGTGGTCGAAGAACATGCATTTCGACACGCCGAAGACCGCTTTCCCCTGAAATTCCAGCATTCTGAAACTTCGCGGCGAGCCGTTGACGACCTGCCCAATCCGTGCTTCTGTGGATAACTATACCCCATTATCCGAACATCTGTTCGAAATCGGTGTTTTGCGATAGCCGAACTCCGCCTAACGCACCGGCATTGGTGGCGCGTTATGGTCCTTTCCCCAACGTTTGGAGTCAGGAATGTTCATCTGGTCGCACAGAACGTTCCATACCACGCGGGGCTCCTCCCCCATTTCAAGCGCTTCGACGGCTGTCAGACCGTTCAATCGATCAAGCACTTGGTCGCGTGCGAGCGCGCGGCCATAGCTACGGCCGAGTACCTCTTCAAGCAACTGCCAAAATTCACGTTCCTGCACGCGCCCAAGTGTACACAGCAAGCGCAACCAAAAGAAAACGCCCGACGGAACAAGCCGCCGGGCGTTAGACGTCCAACAGGAATCAGATTGCGACGGAATCGAGATAATCGGCGACCATGCGCAGCATCTGCGCCGTGGAGACGCCCAACGATTGCGCAATCGAGCTCAGCAGCTCGGAGCTGGCCTCTTTTTGGCCACGCTCCACTTCGGAGAGGTAGCCCAACGACACTCCGGCCTTTTCGCTCACCTCACGCAACGTTTTGTGGTCATGGGTGCGCAGATCGCGCAGTACATGGCCGATGGCCTCGCGAAGCGATACCTCTCTGGGTTCGTCGGTGGTTTCCGTGGCTGCCGACATGGATCGTGCGGAAACGCGTTCCGCGTCTTCCTCCCGCCATATGCGGGTCAATGCGGCCTGGCGCTCGTCTTTGGCCTTTTTGGCCGCGCGGGCACGCAGCACCTGCTGCTGGGCGAACATCACCGCGCGGCGCTGGGCTGGGGTGAGTTCCCTGACGCGGGCGTTGCCGCTTTGCACCGTGGGAACCATCGCCTTGAGTTCCATCTGTTCCTTGGTGAGTGTCATCGTGTCCATGCCGCCAGCCCCTTTCGCTTTTCATACGTACGTCCACTATGGTCAACACCCATATTCGTGGATTATTCCTGTGAAAGTGCTGAAAGAGTCCTCAGTTTTTCCAGAATACATTGCACGGTTTCGTGCCGCACGGCTTCCCGATCACCCTTCAGACGCAGCTCATAAGCAGCTGTTTGACGCGCACGAATGCCATTGAAGCCACAGGGCAGGGAGCAGCCGATGTACACCAGGCCGGCAGGTTTGTCACCATCCGGTCCTGGCCCTGCAACACCGGTAGTGGCCAAGCCGATGACACAGTCTCCATCCTCGGTCTGTCGGTATAGTTGCGCGGTTCCCGCAGCCATCTGCCGCGCCACTTCGGGGTGGACCGCCCCTTCTCGGGCCAGCAGGTCGGCATTCACGCCGAGAATCTTCGCTTTGGCGCGAATGTCGTAGGTCACCGCCGAGCCGAGGAACACTTTCGATGCGCCTGGTATGCGTACGAAGGCGTCGGCGAGTAGACCTCCCGTCAGTGATTCGGCGGCGGCGATTTTGAAATGGTTGGCTTCGCAATAGCGTAAAACGGCTGCGGCCAGCTCATCGCATTGCGATTGGCTGGCCGCGGTCGACGAATTTTCGGATTCGCTCATCGGGATTTACTTGGTTTCCTTTTCGGATTTTGCGGTCTTCTTACGTCCGCCGAACGTGTTGACGAGGTATTCGCCGCCCGAATACAGGCATAGAATCAACGCCAGGTAAATCAGGGCGTACGTGATCGTGTAATAAACGGTCATCCACAGCGGAGTGGTGTTCATGCCATCGGCGAGGCTCCACATCGGCAGCATGAGCATGGCAAGGCCGATGCACTGGCACAGGGTCTTGTACTTGCCGGCTTGGGATGCGGCGATGACCTTGCCGCCGGTGTCGATGACGAAGAAACGCATGATGGTGATGCCAATCTCACGGATGAGGAACAGCGCGGTCACGACCCAGCCGAGCACTGCGTTGCCGAATTCGTTGAAGATGGCGGCGACGATCAGCGTGCCGCAGGTGAGCAGCTTATCTGCGATTGGGTCCATGAGCTTGCCCAGTTCGGTGACCTGGTTATATTTGCGGGCCATCCAACCGTCGAGCTTATCGGTGCAGGCGGCGATGATGAAGATAATCGCCGCCACCCAGCGCATAGTCGTGTTTTTGGTACCCCATGCGCCTGCCATGACGTACAACGCCAGGAAGATGACGACCAGGACGATACGAGAGAAAGTGACGATGTTCGGCGGGGCGTTCCACCCGTCAAGCAGGGACGATTTGCGTTCTTCTTGCTTTTCCATACCGTTCACGTTACCCCGATACCACTACTTGGCGCAATGCGTGCGGTTGTCGCGTTCCATCATCGCGTGTCCGCAGCGTCGGCCGGCTGGGTAGAACCTGCGGTAAGCGATGAGGTTTCGCCCTTGATGAAGGCGAGCACCTGCGGCAGATCCTGCGGTTGGACGAGCACTTCGCGAGCTTTGGAGCCTTCGGACGGACCGACCACACCACGCGATTCAAGCAGATCCATGAGTCGGCCGGCTTTGGCGAATCCGACACGCAGTTTGCGCTGCAGCATGGAGGTTGAGCCGAACTGCGTGCTGACCACCAGTTCCGCCGCCTGCAACAGCACGTCCATGTCGTTGCCGATGTCCTCATCCGGCTCGATGGCCTTCTTTTCGGCCTCCTTGGCCATCTCCTCGATATCCTCGCGATAATGCGGCTTGCGCTGGGTTCGCACGAACTCCACCGCGCGACGGATTTCGGACTCGTCGACCCATGCGCCCTGCACGCGGATCGGCTTGGCCTGGCCCATCGGCAGGAACAACGCGTCACCTTGGCCGATCAGCGTTTCCGCACCGGTGGCGTCGAGGATGACTCGCGAATCGGTGGCGGATGAGGTGGCAAAAGCAAGTCGGGACGGGATGTTGGCCTTGATCAAGCCCGTGACCACGTCAACGGACGGGCGCTGCGTGGCGAGCACCAGATGCACGCCGGCGGCTCGCGCGAGCTGCGTGATGCGCTGGATGGAGCTCTCCACGTCGTTCTTGGCCACCATCATAAGGTCGGCCATTTCATCGACGACCACGAGGATATACGGGTATGGTGCGACCTTGCGTTTGGAGCCTGCGGGCGCATGCACCTTGCCAGCGCGCACGGCAGCGTTGAAGTCCTTGATGTGGCGGAATCCGAAGAATTCGAGGTCGCTGTATCGTGCGTCCATCTCCTTGACCACCCATTCCAAAGCCTGTGCGGCCTTCTTCGGATCGGTGATGATCGGGGTGAGCAAATGTGGAATGCCCGCATAGGCGGACAGTTCGACTCGTTTAGGATCGACCATGATCATGCGGACCTGGTCAGGCGTGGCGCGCATGATCACGGAGGTGAGCATGGAGTTGATGAAGCTCGACTTGCCGGAGCCGGTGGCGCCAGCCACCAACAGGTGGGGCATCTTGGTCAGGTCGGCGGTCACGAAATGGCCTTCCACATCCTTGCCGACGCCGGTGAGCATCGGATTCGGATCGTTCCGGGCCTTGTCGGAGCGCAGCACGTCGCCCAGCACCACGGTTTCGCGGTCGGAGTTCGGAATTTCGATGCCGATGGCGGATTTGCCTTCGATCACCGACAGGATGCGCACGTCGGAGCTGGCCACCGCGTAGGCGATGTTCTTCTGCAGGTTGGTGACCTTCTCGACCTTGACGCCAGGGCCAAGCTCCACCTCATACATGGTGACGGATGGTCCGCGCAGGAAGCCGATGACCTTCGCATCGACGTTGAACTGTTGGAAGGTACCGGTCAGCGCGCGGATCACACGATCGTTCTCCGGAGTGTGCGCGGCGTGCGGCGCGCCCTTCTTCAGAATGTTGAGGTCAGGCAGATGATACGGTCCCTCGGGAATGTCATCCGCCGCTTCCCCGTCAACGGCAGCAGCCGGCATATCGTCAAGGACCTCGCCGGTCGAGGCATCCACCATGACCTCCTTGCCGTTGGAGGTGCCGTCTTCGTCGATGACGGCCCATGGGTCGCTTGGAGCGACGCCAACCGGCTTGATTTCGCTGGACGGCACCGGCTCGGCGACGCTGGGCATGGTGCCGCTCGCGGTGCCGATCGGCGCGGACGAGAAGGAGCGTCCGCGACCGTTCTGCGGCATGGCCATGGTGCCGGACGGTGCAGCGGCGGAATAATCATCGGCACGATAATCGTCCGAAGAAATGCTGCGTGGCGAATCGACCTGTTGGTACGGCTCGTCGACGATGGTTTCCGCGGTCTGTCCGTGCCGTTCGGCGGCATTAAGAAACGCTTCGTCGCCGGCGTAATGGTCAAGGTCGCCATCATCGACGTTCTTGCTCTTATGGGATGCGAAGCGTTGCTTCATACGCGTAAGGAAGCCCGGCCTATCGTCGTTTTCTCTATCCGCATCGGTGCCGTCGTGGGCGGGAACGCCTTCGGCGAAGGCGAGTGTCGTGTCCCCAACGCGTACTTCGTTCGGAAACTGTTCGGCCTCATCGTCAATGTCATCACGGTTTTTAGGCGTTCCAACAAACTTGGCCGCCAGAGCCTTCGCCTTGTCCGGTATCTGCGTGACCCGGGTATGGGTGATCAACAGCAACGAAAACAGGATGACGACTACGAAAATCGCAATGGAAAAGCCTTTGGAAAGCCCCCACGCCAACGGACAGCCAAGCACATAGCCAAGCAGGCCGCCTGCCCGCTGCAGCAAAGACATATCGAACTTCTGGGAGTCGGAGGCAATCGCCGCGTCAAGAATAGAGCAGACGGACCAGAGGATCATGAACCATCCAAGGGCCATATGGAGGTTCTCATCCTTGTTTTGTGTCTTGCGCATAAGACTGAACACCACAAGCGCCAGGAATACCGGCAGAATCACGCTGGTCAATCCGAACAGTCCGGAGGCCATGGCATGTAGGACCTGTCCGAAAGCGCCCTGGACACGGAACCATTCGGATGCGCAGAACAGCACCGCGAGAATGGCCATGATGAAACATGCGATGTCGCGGCGATATTTACGCAGTATGCCGGCGATCGGAGAGGAATCGACCTCGTCCATGACTTTGGTATCGCCGGAACGCGATTTGCCTGCGGAACCCTTGCCGCCTGATTTCGGGTTGGAAGATGCTGTTCGTGCCATAACAGGACTCGATTTTACCCATGGGCACCGCCATGGCACGACGACATCCGATACTTATCGAAAGTTTTTGCCGTTCACGCCGTCAGGCGCTTCGGCTAGACGATATCGCCAAGATGATGCTGCGTGTACGCATCCGCCTGCGCGTCGATCGCGTCGTAATCGCCGGCGTCGGCATGCTCGATGATGGCCATGGCATTGCCCAGCAGCGCGGGGTTGAGAGCCTGCAGCCAGTGGATACGCGGATCGCGGCCAAACCATCCCATCTGTTTGCGTGCCAGACGCTTCGTCTTCTGCGCGATGCTCATGAACGTGTCATTTAAATCGCACAGGCCATCCAAATAGTCGACAACCTGCTGGTATCCAAGAGCCTTGCCTGCGGTGATGCCAAGCCGGGGACGGATACGCTCCACTTCCTCGACGAAACCGTTCTCCAGCATCTGCTTGGTACGGATGTCGATGCGGCGGTCAAGTTCCTCACGCGGCAAATCAAGGCCGATCTGCACGGTGGGAATCACATACCGGTAATGCGGCAGGCTCGCCGAATACGGCCGGCCCGTCACTTCGATGACCTCAAGCGCGCGGATGGTGCGTCGAGGATTGTGCGGATCCATGCGGGCCGCGGCTTCAGGATCCTTTGTCTTGAGCTCGTCGAACAGCGCACCGGCGCCTTCGACCTTTTCACGTTCCTCGAGGCGTTTGCGCACCTCTGGGTCAGTGCCAGGAAAGGAAATGTCGTCGATGGCGGCACGGGCGTACAGACCGGAACCGCCCACGAGGATAGGGCGCACTCCCCTGGCCTGCAGTTCGGCGATTTTGGCGCGGGCGATCTCCTGGAAACGTGCCACGGACATGGCGTCGTCCGGTTCGATGATGTCAATCAGGTGGTGCCTGACCTCGGCCTGTTCCTCAGGACTCGCCTTGGCGGTGCCGATATCCATGCCCTTGTACATCTGGTAGGCATCGGCGTTGACGATTTCTGCCTGCTCGCCCTTGGCCTCCAACGCCTTGGCAATGGCGATGCCAAGTCCCGTCTTGCCGGACGCAGTGGGACCGACGATGGACACGACCTTACGGGTTTCGGGCTTGCTTTCAGTGGCGGACGGCATAGGTTTGCCCCGCTTCCGGATTCGGATCGGCGATGAGATTGTGGCGTCCCGCATGGGTGACGGTGGCGGTCACGAAATCACCCACCTGCGGCATCGGCTCGCCTTCCGGCACGCCGACATGCACGAGCACGCCGGTTTTCTCACGTCCGGTAACACGATGGGTGGCGGCATCCTTCTTGCCGGATGCGCCGGTGACCATCACCTCGACGTCACGGCCTTCGAAAGTCTTGAGATTCTCTTCGGTGATACGTTCCTGCAGCGTCACAAGACGTTCGAACCTGTCCTGCACCACGTCATGCGGAACCTGCTCCATCTCAGCCGCCGGCGTGCCGGGACGCGGCGAGTAGATGAACGTGAACGCGGAAGCGAATCGCGCCTCCTCCACCACGCGCAGGGTTTCCTGGAAGTCCTCCTCCGTTTCGCCGGGGAAGCCGACGATGATGTCGGTGGAGATCTGCGCGTCCGGCATGGCCTCGCGAATCTTGCGCAGAATGTCGAGGAACTTGGCGGAACGGTAGGAGCGGCGCATCGCACGAAGAATCCTGTCGGAACCCGACTGCAACGGGAAATGCAGCTGGTGCATGACGTTCGGCGTCTCGGCCATTGCTGCGATCACGTCGTCGGTGAAGGCCGCAGGATGCGGCGAGGTGAATCGTACGCGTTCCAAACCGTCAATCTCGCCGCACGCGCGCAGCAGCTTGGAGAAGGCAAACCGGTCGCCGATGCCGTAGCCGAAGGAGTTCACATTCTGGCCCAGCAACGTGACTTCCTTGGCGCCTTCGTCCACGCATTGGCGGATTTCGGCGAGGATGTCTCCGGGACGGCGGTCATGTTCCTTGCCGCGCGTGGTCGGCACGATGCAGAAGGTGCAGGTGTTGTTGCAGCCTACGGAGATGGCCACCCAGCTCGACACCTTCGACGCACGGTCGGTTGGCAGTTGGCTTGGGAAGTAGTTGAGTTCCTCCTGCACCTTCACCTGCGCGTGGCCTTCGATGCGGGCCTGGTCGAGCAGCTGAGGCAGGGATCCGATGTTCTTGGTACCGAACACGGCGTCGACCCACGGAGCCTTCTTCGCGATCTTTTCACGGTCAAGCTGCGCCATGCAACCACCGACCGCAATCTGCAGGTTCGGACGTTCGCGTTTAAGCTCAGCCCATAATCCGATAGTGCCATACATGCGTTCAGCGGCATTCTCGCGTACCGCGCAGGTGTTCATGACGATCAGGTCGATGTCATGGTCGAGGTACTGCTCTTCGGTAGCAGGCACGTAACCATCGGCTTCGAGCACACCTGCGATACGTTCGGAATCGTGTACGTTCATCTGGCATCCGAGCGTATGCACGTAGAACACACCCTTGCCACGTGCGGGAGCGCCGTTTTCGTTCGGCTCGGTCAGTTTCGAGGCACGCTCCGCCTCGGTCATCATGTCTTCGTTCATAACGCACCATGCTAACGGCAGGGCCGCCCAGACGAATAGGCCATATTTGACCGGCGTAGCCTTTCTCGCATGAATTTTCCAGCCATCGTCCAATATTGTGGGAGAATAACGAGTACACTTGTCAACTGTGATACTTGATAGACGAAGCCGTATTAATACCAAGGAATTGCAGATACGTTTGAAGAACAACAATTTTGGAGAAAAAGGGTTTTCTTCCAAGCAAGTTGCTGCATTCATCAACCAAATGCAAGTGTATGAGGGCGCCATGTACGAGATCAGCACCAAGCTGGAGATTCTCGATTCGGAGTTCAGCATGCGCTTTTCGCATAATCCGATCCATCACATGGAACGTCGTCTGAAATCGGTCGATTCGATCCTCGGCAAGCTGAAACACAAGAATCTGCCGTTGACCATCGACGCGATCAAAGACAATTTGTTCGACGTGGCAGGCATCCGCGTAATCTGCAACTACCGTGACGATGTGTATTCCGTGGCGAACTATCTGTCGGCCCAGAGCGACATTCAGGTGCTTCGGGTCAAGGACTACATCAAGAATCCGAAGCAGAACGGGTACCGGTCGCTGCATGTCATCTACGCGGTGCCGGTGTTCCTTTCCTCCGGTCCGCATTACACGCCGGTGGAGGTGCAATTGCGCACCATCGCCATGGATTACTGGGCGAGTCTGGAGCATGCGCTTCGGTATAAGACCGATCTGCCGGATGCGAAGCTTGCCGAACATTCGCAGACATTGCTTGACTGTGCGCGCAGCCTGCAGAACATCGAAACGCAGATGCAGAACATTCACCGCGACATCAACAACGCACCGCGCGTGGGCGAAGCCCCAAAAGAGGACTGAAGATGAATCGACATTTTTGAACAATCGATCACTGGTGAATCATATGAGTCGCCCAACAATCGATTGTTCAACGATCTCGACCACTACTCACGTTTGCGCAGCAGCCTTGGCACTTTCACCGGAACCTGTGCGAGCACGGTGCCGATGAAGATCAATGCGCAACCGATATAGGCACGCGTGGTCATGACTTCACCAAGCAGCAATGCACCTCCAACCGCGGAGAAAAACGATTCAAGGGACATGATGACAGCAGCGCGCGCAGGCGGCACAAGCTGCTGTCCGACCACCTGCAGCGTATAGGCTACACCTGCCGAACCGACACCGGCATAGACAATCGGAAACCAGCTTTGCATGGCACCGGACCAGTCGATGGATCCTTCACACAATGAACCAATCCAACTCAGAATGGCGGTTGTGGAAATCTGTCCAAAAGACAGCAGGATCGGATCCATCTTCTGGCCGAAGGTATCGATCACCAGAATATGCCCTGCGAACAGTACTGCAGTAAACAGCAGCACTATGTCGGCAAGAGTGATCGACCCAAAACCGTCGGTAATGCATAGCAGGTAGAATCCAACCACAGCAATCGCTACGCTGACGATGACATTCACGGTCACACGGCGACGTAGGATAAGGAAGGCGAGCAGCGGCGTCATGACGATGTACAGCGCCGTGATGAAACCCGAACGTCCTGCGGAACCGGAATAGAGGACGCCATACTGTTGGACAGTGCTGGCGGCGAATAGCACAATGCCACAGATGATGCTGACAATCACGGGATTGCCCAGCCATTTCGGCATAGATACTTTCCCGCCATTGCCAAGCGAGACCATCGGACTCTTGTTCGATTCGCGACGTTGCTGCTCCTGCTTAGCGATGTTGTCACGACGGAACCAGAGCAACGGAATCAGTGATAACGCGCCCAATGTGAATCGTGTCGCTCCGAAAAACAAGGGGCTCATGGAAGCCATACCCTGCACTTGGGAGACAAACGCGAAACCCCAAATCATGGCCGTCAACACCAGGCAGGCCATGCCACCTATTTCTTTCCTCTGCATGAGCCACTACCCTATGGCACGGCGTACACCAACAAAAAAGCCTGACCATATTCTGGTCAGGCTTTGCTCGACGGTTCGGAGCAGGGGCGCTCCGTCCAAATCGGAAAAATCCCGCGACGCGTGCGATCCCAAAGCGTACCGAAGGAAGGCGTATTCCAATACGCCGACTGAGGCACAATGCAGGGAGCGCTCCGTCGCGGGATTTTTCAGTCGCGGTCGCCGAAGAGCTGGAGAATATACAGGAACATGTTGATGAAGTCCAGAGACAGGTTCAGCGCGCAGATGATGGAGACCTTCTTGATCATGTCCTCGCCCTGGCCCTCATACTGGGCGAACAGCGCGCGGGTGGCTTGGGCATCATAGACGGTCATGCCGGCGAACAGCACAAGGCCGATGGCGGAGATGACCATCAACGTGGTTTGTCCGGGAGCGAAGATCATGAGCAGCACTTCGGCGATGATCAGCACGATAAGGCCGACCAGCAGGACCGGACCCGCCTTGAGCACATTGACCTTGGTGGTCATGCCCAACATGGTAAGCGCGAAGAAGAATCCGGCGCACATCGCCAGGGAGATGCCGATGGTGCCGAGATCATACGCCATGAAAATGGTGCTCAGCGAGAAGCCCATGATCGCGGCGTATACGTAGAACATGACGCGCGCGGTGCTTGGATTGATCTTTTCAATGCGAGCGCCCAGATAGATGGCGATCACGATTTCGACGACGAGCGGCGCCCACACGCCGATGACGCCAAGCGTCTGGATGAGTGCGATATAGGCACCGGTGACCTGGGTGAGGATGGCGACCGCCGCGGTGACGAGCAGGCCGATGGTCATCTCACCGTAGGCACGGGTGACGGAGGCGCGTTCAGCACGTTCGTAGGAATATGTGGCCTGGGCCGGAATGGTGGCCGCCGGAGCGCCCTGCGCATACATGTTCTGCGGCGCGTACTGGTACTGGTTCTGACCGTACGGATTCTGGTTCGGATTGTACTGGTTCTGCCCGTACGGCTGGCCGTTGAATCCATTGGCGTTGTTGCCCTGGGGCTGCTGACCGAATGTCATAATCGCTCCTTAACTCGATTACGCAACACAGTACGGTACTTTTCTGACTATTTCATGAGAAATTTGAGAAAAGTGCGCGCTCTGCGAAAAGCGGTGCCGGACAAACGACTGCCGGCACCGCACGCCCAACGCTCAATCGTTCAAATGCTGAATAGCGTAATCCGCCTCTTCTTGAGTGAACTGTTCACCGTATTCGCTGGTCAGCTGGTCGCGAATCGCCTCGGGAGACATGGCCATGTTCTCCTGATACGACTTCGCCTTGGCAAGCGCGTTGGCGTTCCAGTCAGTCTGGACGTTATCGACGGCGTATTGAGCCGCTTCCTGCGAGAACTTACCTCCATATTCACTGGTCAGCTGCTTCAGCAGACCCGCTTTGGACATGTGCATGGCGTTGGCATAGGTGTCGGCTTGGCGAAGAGCCGACTTGTATTCCGGCGGAACCGAATCCTCCTGCTTTTTCTGCTCATTATTCTGTGTATCCGTCGCCTGCTGCGATTGTGTGGTCGACGAAGTCTTGCCGCTTTCCGTCGCCGTCCCACCACCTCCTGCGATACCGGCAATCACAAATACCGCAACGACGAGAACTATCCAAAACCAAACGCGCTTGTACAACGGCTTCTTCTCTTTTGCCATAGGTTGGACCGGCTGCAGCGGAGGCTGGGGTTGGATGGGTTGCTGCGGGGAAATGTAGCCACTCATGATCGTTCCTTCTTCTCGAATCGGTTGAGACACTTTCGAGAGTACGGAGCCGAGCGCGTGGACGGTATTGGACGAAAGGCCATTCCTGTCTGCCCTTTGAGGCGCGCGAAACGCACGGAAGAACAATGGCGTCTTTCGGGAACGGGCCCAATAATGGTAGCTATGAGCGAGACGACGAATTCCCCAGCCCCCATCGAAGTGCCAGTACGCACCAGAATCTGGCAAAGTGTGGTGATGGTGGTTTGCGCGGATTTCATGTGCATGGCGCAGACCGCGTTCGCCTCGCAACGTTTCGACCAGGATTCCGCCGCATACGTTTGGATGGTGTTCTGCGTGCTGCTGTCGTTCGTGGTCGGTCTGCTGCTGCTCGCCCGTTCCCGTTATCCACATGCCACATTCGTCGCCGCATGCGTGGCCGTGCTGGTTTTCCCGTACGATTCCACCATCGCGTTGATGGCGTTGACCGCGCTGTTGGCTCGTCGCAATGACACGAGGACGACGGTTCGTGCGATCGCGGCGGGCGGCTTCGTCACACTTGTGGCGCAGGTGCGTGATACGTTGCGCCCGCCGGAGGCGTCCATCTGGCATATGGTGTTCGCCAAACCGGATACCGGCAGCCAATACGGCACCGACCTGGTCATGCTCGCCGATGAACGCACCATCGTCGTCACCGCCGTAGTGGCGGCATTACTGGAACTGGCCATCGCGACTTTGGCGGGATTGCATATCCGATCCCGCGCCTTGGCATCGCTGGCAACGGCCAAGGCGGACGCGGCGGATGCGCAGGTGGCTCAACTCAAAACCGCGATCGACAGTCAGCAGCTGGCCGACGCAATCGCGGCCGAAGCGCATGACACGCTCGCCCATTCGCTATCCCTGCTGGCGTTGAATGCGAGCGCGCTGCAAGCCGAGTCGAAACGGCTCGTGGCCGAAGCGGAAAGCATGGACGCCCATCAGCTGGCCGAACAGACCGGCCGGATCGCGGAGAAAACCGAGGAAATCAGAAAACAGGCGGCGGGCGCTTTGGACGAGGCGCACAGCGTCATCGACATGCTGCGCCATCCGGAGCAGGCGCGTGAGCAACTGGCGCCATCCGACGAAACGTCCCTGACCCGTGAATCGCTGGATGCGCTTATCGGAGACGCACGTGCCGCCGGCATGCGGCTCAACACGTGGATCGACATCCAGCAATTGGGCCAGCTCAACAGGGAAACCGGCAAAATCGCCTATCGGTCCCTTCAGGAGGGACTGACCAACGCGAGCCGCCATGCGCCGGGATCCCCGGTATCGTTGGAACTCACCGCCAATCCCACCGCAGGCGTGCACGCGCATGTGTCCAATCCGACCATTCCAGCCAACGGTACGCATCTCGACACGAATGCAAAAGACATGTCTCGGACTGGCGCCGGATTGCCCGGACTGGCGGAACGCGTCCGCCAGTCCGGCGGAACATGCCGATTCGTTTTTGACCCGCAACACACGTTCCACATGGACGTGCAGCTACCATGGGTTGAGTGAGCAGCAACGAGAACAGCAACGACAGACCGATAACAGTTGGCGTGATCGATGACGATCCGATGATCTGCCAGGCCATGCGGCTGATCCTCGAAGACTATTCCGCAGGCAGGCTCAATGTTGTTTTCACCTGCACCGACGGAAGCCAGGCGATTGACGAAACCACCGGACATCATCCGGACGTGGCGTTGATGGATATCGCCATGCCCGGCATGGACGGCATTGAGACGACCAGGAGGCTGCGCGCACTCCCCCGTCCACCGCATGTGCTGATACTGACGTCGTTGAGTCCGAGCGGAACCGTGGAACGGGCCATTGAGGCGGGCGCAGAAGGGTTCGTCTCCAAAACCGACGCGCCGGAGGAAATCATCCGCCGCATCACCGACGTGTGCGTGGGCCTGCCCCAGTTCAATCCGGCCAGCCAGCGACAGCTCATCAACGATCTCAATACTCAGCAGCCGCAATCGCGCCGCGATGAGGCGCGCGCCATGCTTGACGCTCTGCCCGAACGGGAGCGCGAGGCGGTGGTTCTTGCCGCCGACGGGTACACCAATGCCGAAATCGCGAAACGTATGTTCATTTCGGAACGCACCGTCAAGGCGCACATCTCATCCGCGGGAGACAGATTATGCATGGGCCGGGTACAGATGGCGCGTTTGGTTGAACGTGCGGATCTGCCGGACCAATTATGAGGCGAAGGATTCTACGGCAGTGGAGACTCCGTTACGTCCATGAAACGCCGGTGCACCCCCTCCCATAAACTAGAAAACAGTATGCCGCACCTGCGGTGCAAACGTTATCAATGAGGGATGGCGGTCGATATGGCGATCAGCGCGACGGAAAAACCCCTGGGCAAAGTGTTCACTTCCGATTACCAACTCACCATCCCTTCGTTCCAACGCGCGTACACGTGGCAGGCGGAGAACATCGAACAGCTCGTCAACGACCTTCAGGACGCCTGCGCCGACCCGGACACGCCTTACTTCCTCGGCTCGCTCATCCTCGTCAAGGACGGCCCCACCCAATACCAGGTCATCGACGGCCAACAGCGCCTCATCTCCCTGTCAATCATCGTCTCCGTGCTGCGCGAACTGGAAGACGACCCCGACCTCATCGACAGCCTCAACGACCTCATTTTGGAACCAGGCGACAAACTCCGCGGCATCAAAGCCGAGCCACGACTCACCCTGCGAGAACGCGACACCGACTTCTTCCGCATGTACGTGCAGGAAGGCGATTTGGAAGGCCTGTTCGATCTGAGGGACAACGACATCGCCTCGCACGCGCAACGCAACATCGCCGTCAACACCCGCCGCACATTCGACCTGCTCGCCGCCGATTCGCCTCATACCTGGTCAACGGCGTCACCCTCGTCATCGTCACCACCGACGACCTCGCCGGCGCGCACCGCATCTTCGACGTGATGAACATGCGCGGCGTGCCACTGACCGCATCCGACGTGTTCAAAGCGAAAACCATCGCGGAAATATCCCCCGCCGCGCGTAACGCCTACGCCACACGATGGGACGACATCATGGACCCGCTCGGCGATGACTCGCACACGCTCGAAGAGTTCTTCTCCGACCTGCACCTGATCGTCTCGCACAAGGCCGTCTGCACACAGCTGCTTGAGGAATTCCGCAAAGACGTGCTCAAACCATACGTGAAGAAACAGAACGTCATCTCCTTCATCGACGATCTGCTCGCCCCTTATGCCAACGCGTGGCTCATCCTCAACCGTCCGACCGACGCCAACCTGCCAGACGACATCGTGGCCATGCTCGTCTCACTCGCCGACT
>ERZ1031640.8-NODE-8-length-44074-cov-7.014994_pt1 | contig 44074 bp, 30 predicted proteins | sample MGYA00518173_ERZ1031640 | MGnify/ENA primary metagenome ERZ1031640 (study PRJEB33719, sample SAMN04261210) | wastewater metagenome | biome: rural village; feature: human; material: feces | host: Homo sapiens | place: El Salvador | collected 2013-01-14 ... | reverse complement strand
AGCGCCTAACATGCAGCACTAGCATACTTATCCTCAATCCACTCATGATTCAGTAACAACTGCATGACTCCTGAAACACAGACACATAGCGAAGCCCTCGTTTGTAACTTCCACGAGAGAGAACCTTTGCTATTTTCACTAGAAAATCACACCCTAAAGTGCACCCCTACTCATTTTCCATTAGAATACTCTTAATAAATAAACAAGGACCATACCCTTGCATCTCCGACTACCTAAAATAAGGAGAACAGTGCAGTACATATATCTCACAGCACTTGCCCTGCTAGGATTATGTATGCTTATTTTTCCAAGGCAACTCTGGAAAATAAGCAATTTCCTCTGGACTCAAAAAGGAGATCCGAGCAATCTATACACATCCTTAATGAGAATAAGCGGTGCCGCCTTTCTTGTTTTAGCTCTTATTCTTTTCATCTTCTGCAGACTGCAGTAACACCTACCTGATCCTGTGCACCATGTCGGGTGTCGCAGCAGGCTTGCAGAACACCGGCTGATTTTAGCCAGTTTCTTTCAGGGTCCCCGTTCGCACTGCCGATCGGGGACCCTTTTTCATACCTATATCTGCCTTATATATGGCAGAATCGGAGCCTTGCCATGAGCCTTCTCGCTTATATATGGCAGACCATCATGCGAAAAACCCACTTCGGGGGTACATTTTTCCGGTTTTTCACCTTTGGGACTGCCATACATAAGCGAAATATCACCGGACAGAACACGAAATCTGCCATACATAAGCGAGATATCGCTCTATTTCCCAGCGAACGGTCAGACCAAAACGTATGATGTTGGCTAGCCTGAACAATGAGGGGTGGAGTCAATGGCAGACGAACTGTTTGTAGACCAAGACGAGGTCGAAGGCACGGCAAGCGGCGTTTGGAGCCGCATGCTGGCAGGTAATCGCAGGTTTGCGGAGGGCAAACCGGAACATCCGAATCGTGGCGCTGAAGCACGCGAGGCACTTGTGGACACACACGCACCGGAAGCGGCCATACTGAGCTGCTCTGATGCGCGTGTCAGCCCCGATATTATTTTCGACGCAGGCATCGGCGATCTGTTCACCGTGCGCACGGCAGGGCAGGTCATAGACGATGCTGTGATCGCCTCTTTGGAATACGCGGTGGACGTGCTCGGCGTGCGGCTTTTGGTGGTACTCGGCCATCAGAATTGCGGTGCGATCAAGCAGGCAAGCAAGGAATACGAGGCGCTGCTGCACGAGTTGACCGCCGACGCGGAGGATTCGCTGATGGCCGCCGACAGCATCGCCGACATCGACGAACGCATTATGAACGCGGAATCGCTGATGCTGCGCACGGTCGGTTTTTCGATTTGGCAGGCGCACGAATCGGAACTGGAATCGGCGGAGGATTTCGAGCGCGTGCACATCGCACGCACCATCGAACAGCTGGTGGAACGTTCCGAAGTGATCCAGCACGCGCTGGCCGAGGATCGGCTGATGATCACCGGAGCACGCTACCAGCTCGACACCGGCAAGGTGGAAGTGCTGAGCTTCTGACGATTTTCCGGAAAAAGACGGCTTCCGGATCCGTTGCGTCGCGCTGTTTTGACATGCCGTTGCTTTAGATTGGAATCATGTCGCTTGGTTTGAACATCCTTCTGATTTTCATTTTCCTGCTGCTCGGTTCCGTGTTCGCCGGCACCGAACTGGCGCTGGTCAGCCTGCGCGGATCGCAGATCGACCAGATGGAACAGGAGGATGCGCGCGGCAAGCGTGTGGCGCAGATCGCACGCGACCCGAACACGTTCCTGTCCACCGTGCAGATCGGCGTGACGCTGTGCGGCTTCCTGTCCGCGTCGTTCGGCGAATCCTCAATCGCCCCGTATATCGTGCCGGTCATCGAAGACTGGGGTGTGCCGCATAACGTCGCCGCTCCCCTGACCACCATCGCGTTGACACTGATCATCTCGTATTGCTCGATCGTCATTTCCGAACTGGTGCCGAAGCGTATCGCCATGCAACGCAACGAGCAGATCGCGCGTGCCGTGGTGCCGGCCATCCATGTGTTCGCCAAAGTGTGCAAGCCGATCATCTGGCTGATCGGCAAGAACACGAACGGCATCGTGCGGCTGCTCGGCTTCGATCCGAACGAAACCGACAGCGAGGTGTCCGACGACGAGCTGCGCGTGCTCGTCAACACCAACACCAACCTCAGCAAGGACGAGCGCACCATCCTCGACGACGTGTTCGACGCATCCGAAACCATCGTGGCGGAGGTCATGCGTCCTCGTGCCGACGTCGCGTTCCTGGACGGCTCCATGCCGATTGCGGAAGCCGCCGCGTACGTGCGTGAAATGCCGTATTCGCGTTACCCCGTCACCGGCAAGGATTTCGATGACGTGCTCGGCTTCGTGCATGTGCGCGACCTGCTTGACATCCGCGATTCGAAGGCGAGAACCGTTGCCGACGTGACGCGTGAGGGCATTTCCCTGCCGGGCACGTCGAAGCTGCTGCCAAGCCTTGAGCTGCTGCGCAAACGAGGCATTCACCTAGCCGTGGTAATCGACGAATACGGCGGCACCGACGGCATCGTCACGTTGGAAGACATGACCGAGGAATTGGTCGGCGACATCCGCGACGAATACGACCTGCCGGAGGAAAAGGGCGGTGAACGCACAGAACGCGCCGCTTTCGTCAATGGCGTGGCCACCATCGAAGGTGGCATGACGATCGAGGATTTCGCGGATTTGACCGGCATCGAGCTGGAAGACGGCCCATACGAGACGGTTGCCGGCTATTTCCTGGCGCACACCGGCAAAATGGGCGAAGTGGGCGACGTGCTGTCGTCCGATGACGGTTATGACATGGTCGTCACCAAGGTGGACGGCCGTCGTATCGAAACGCTGGAAGTGCGTCGGCACACCGCCGATGAGGACGGTTCCGCGGCTGGCGATTCCGCGGCGGACGGCAAGTAACCCGAGCAGCCTCTTACAGCACCACCTGCCGGTTGATGTCGCGGCGTAACTGCCTCCATTGCGGCAGATAGGCGCTCATACGCCTTTGAAAGCCCTCTCCGTGGCCGTTCTCCCACAGGTGGGTCATCTCATGCACCAGCACGTATTCGAGGAATCTAGGGGCCATTAAACCAAGCTGCAGGTTAAGTCGGATACGTCCGGTCTTCGGCGTGCACGATCCCCAACGCGAACTCATCAGACGCAACGTGATATGCGTCGGCGTACGGCCAACGATCGGGCCCCATTTGGCAAGCAACACAGGCAATTGCGATTCGATGTTGCGTTGCGCCCGCGCCTTGGCCTCGTCCGTCCATACGAAAGCGGGCGGGTTGGCGGAAGCGCCAGTATCGCCAATATTGCCGTTTTGCGCACGCTGCGCGTTGAGTTGCGCGTCTCTGGCCTGCCGCATGCTGCGTTGCGCCCGTTCGATCCACGGCTTGCGTTCCGTTACAAACCGTTCGATAGCGCTTTGCGACATTCGTTGCGGCGCGGAGATGACGATATCCGCGTTCGGCGGCTTGATGCGCAGGTACATGTTTTTGATGGGTTTGCGCACGATGGCCACCCGCATGCCGGCGATGCTCGCCGTCGTTTCGGAAATCACGCGATTGCGGTTGCGATGCCCCACTCCCCTGCCGTAACGGCCGTTACCGCCGTTGCGCTGCCCGTATGTCATGCCTGCATTATGCCACGACACGCCGATGACACGGCGGCACTTGACTTTCCCTGTGATTCAAGTATCATTTCAATTCGTTGTGTTCAAGACACAGCAAGTTGGGCCCGTAGCTCAGGTGGTTAGAGCGCATCCCTGATAAGGATGAGGTCGGAGGTTCAAGTCCTCCCGGGCCCACGTAGATGGTAAGGAAGCGGCACAGCCGCTTTTTTCACCTATGGGGCTATAGCGCAGCTGGTAGCGCATCTGCTTTGCAAGCAGAGGGTCGCCGGTTCGAACCCGGCTAGCTCCACGGGGCTATGGCGCAGCTGGTAGCGCATCTCCATGGCATGGAGAGGGTCAGGGGTTCGAATCCCCTTAGCTCCACAGAATTGAAGGCTTCCGAGTAATCGGAAGCCTTTTTCGTATTCAGCCTCTTGTCGACCATCCAACGGACGCGATCGCCCGCAAACCAAATAAAACGGCCGCCTGCATACCCGCAAGCGGCCGGAATCATCAAATCAATAGGGGAGTGGCACCACGAATCGCAACTAGTTGCGGGCCGCGTTCTGCTTGGACAGCTCGTCACGAATCTGCTGCAGCAGCTGGACGGTCTGCTCTTCGGCAGACGGCTCTTCAGCGGCCTTTTCCTCGGCTTCCTTCTGCTCGGCAAGCTTGGTCTTGGCAAGCAGCGCCTCGGTCATGTCGCGGAACTTGTTAATCGGCACCAGAATGCAGAAATAGACGGCGACGGCGATGATGAGGAAATTCAGAATAGCGCCCAGCACTGCGCCGAACGAAACGGTCGCGCCGTTGAACGTGATCGCCAGCAGACCATCCATGTTCGGCTTGCCGAAGATCATGGCGATGAACGGATTGATGACGCTGTTGACGATCGCGTTGACCACGGTGGTGACGGCACCGCCCATGACGACACCGACGGCCATGTCGATCATGTTGCCGCGTGCGATGAATTTCTTGAATCCTTCGAACATTTTTGCTCCTGTTCTGCATTCGCGATTCCGTGAATCGCGTCAATGGACAAGTCTCTCTTTGGACGTGTCTCTCTTGCATGCCCGAATCCATCCTATATCCGCACGCTCCAGCCAAATCTTGAGCAATATCTTGTGCGTCTCACAATCAAGCACATAGAATGAAACCGCCGTATTGATAACCCAACTATCCCGAAGGGGAAAAATATGCTCACTGATGAGTACGTCAAGCGCGTGTACGCGCAGGTCGAGAAGCGCGATGGCGACCAGCCGGAGTTCCTGCAGGCCGTTCGCGAGGTCTTCGAAAGCCTCGAGCCGGTTGTTGAGAAGCACCCGGAATATGAGAAGGCGGGCGTGCTCGAGCGCCTCGTCGAGCCGGAGCGCGTGGTGAAGTTCCGCGTCGCCTGGACGGACGATGAGGGCAAGGTGCAGGTCAACCGCGGTTACCGCATCCAGTTCAACTCCGCGATCGGCCCGTACAAGGGCGGTCTGCGTTTCCACCCGAGCGTGAACGAGGGCGTCATCAAGTTCCTTGGCTTCGAGCAGATTCTCAAGAACTCCCTGACCAGCCTGCCGATGGGCGGCGGCAAGGGCGGCTCCGACTTCGATCCGAAGGGCAAGTCCGATGCCGAAGTCATGCGTTTCTGCCAGGCGTTCATGACCGAGCTGTGCCGTCACATCGGCCAGTTCACCGACGTTCCGGCCGGCGACATCAACGTCGGCGCCCGTGAGATCGGCTACCTGTTCGGCCAGTACAAGCGTATCCGCGACGAATACTCCGGCGTGCTCACCGGCAAGGGCCTCGAATTCGGCGGCTCCCTGGCTCGCACCGAGGCTACCGGCTACGGCCTGTGCTACTACACCCAGGAAGCCCTGCGCGTCCTGAAGAACGATTCCTTCGAAGGCAAGACCGTGGTCATCTCCGGCTCCGGCAACGTGGCCATCTTCGCCACCGAGAAGGCCCAGGCCCTCGGCGCGAAGGTCGTCACCGCCTCCGATTCCAACGGCTACGTCTATGATCCGGACGGCATCAAGCTCGACATCGTCAAGGACATCAAGCTCGGCCACCGCGGCCGCATCAAGGAGTACGCGGAGCGTGTTCCGGGTGCCGAATACCACGAGGGCTGCAAGGGCGTGTGGACCGTGCCGTGCGACATCGCGCTGCCGTGCGCCACGCAGAACGAGATCGACGGCGAATCCGCCAAGGCCCTGGCCGCCAACGGCTGCAAGGTCGTATGCGAAGGCGCCAACATGCCGTCCACTCCGGAAGCCATCGCCGTGTATCAGGAGAACGGCCTGCTGTACGGCCCGGCGAAGGCCGCCAACGCAGGTGGCGTGGCTGTGTCCGGCCTTGAGATGAGCCAGAACTCCTACCGCCTTTCCTGGACGTTCGAAGAGGTGGACAACAAGCTCAAGTCCATCATGGAGAACATCGTCGCCAATTCCCTGGCCGCCGCCAAGGAGTACGGCCATGAGGGCGATCTGATGCTCGGCGCCAACGCCGCCGGCTTCGTCAAGGTCGCCAACGCCATGGTCGCCCAGGGCGTGCTCTGATCGTCTTTCACAATCCGTTTCAACGGTCCGTGCGATTCGTTCGCACGGACCGTTTTCATATGCGTTTACGGCATAACACGCAACGCAGTATGACGATTGCATAAAAGCGACCGCATAATCGCGATTACATAAGAAAAGACGGCGCCTCCCGAAGTAGGGAAGCGCCGTCTTCTTATGTTGCACGAACGGCTTACGTTGCGCAAGCGCCGTACGAACGCCGTATGACGAATCGATCAGTCGTCGCCGAGCGTCACGTGGATGCCGCCGACCAGCGTGCTCACCACGTTGTACAGCAGCGTGAGAATCACCACCAGCACGGTGAACAGCACCACTTCGATGATGGAGAAGATGGTGACCGCGCTTAGCACGGTGCTCAGCGAAAGCACGTTGGCAAGGTCGAATCCGCCGGCGTCAAGACCGGTGGAGGACACGATCTGCGTCACCTGATCGAACACGCCGACCACGTTCAGCAGCAGCCACAGCAGCGTCACCGCGACGATCTGGATGATGCCTCCCGCGATGGAAAGCATGAACGCCACCTTGGCCGCGGACCATGCGTCGATGCGGGTCAGGGACAGGCTCATGCGGCGGGCGCGAGGCGCGCCACGACGCGCTTTTTCACGAACCTTCACACCGCCGGACGCGGCGACCATGTTCTCATGCGCCTGAGACTGTTCCGTACCGCTCAACGGCTGGCTGGATGCGGAACGGGCCACGCGTGGGGCCTGCGCCCCTGCCTGCGCCTGATGGCTTTCATTGTTCTCGCTCATCGTTGCTCCTTGCAGAATCTTGCCTACTTCTAGCCGAGGCTACCAGTTTTCGCAGACGATTCCCCGCCTGTGTCTCAGGCCTCTACATTCTCGCCATCGCCGGCATCGGAAGTGGCTTCCGTACCGGTTTCAGCGGAGTTTTCAGTAGTGGTTTCGGCTTGCGATTGCGCGGCTGCGTCGTTCTGGACTGCTCCGTTTTCCGCGGCGGCCTGCTCGGCGTCATCCTCGTCGGTCTCCTCGTTACGTGCTATGGAGATGATTTCGTCGTTCTTGTCAGGCTTGGCGAGCGTCACACCCTGGGTGGTACGTCCGGTGCGCTTGACTTCGGCGACGTTGGAGCGGATGACCTTGCCGGACTTCATGATGGCCATGATCTGGTCGGATTCCTCCACGATCACGGCACCCACCAGGGAGCCACGGCCTTCGGCGAGCTGCACGGCCTTGACGCCGTAGCCGTTACGGCCCTGCAGACGGTATTCGCTGATGGCGGTGCGCTTGGCGAAGCCCTCGTTGGTGACCACGAGCAGATCCCTGTCGGAATCGCCCTGCACCACATCCATGGCCAAAAGCTCGTCGCCGTCGCGGAACTTCATGCCCTGCACACCGGCGGTCTGGCGGCCCATCGGGCGCAGCTGCTCGTCGTTGGCTTCGAACTTCAGGCTCATGCCCTGCTTGGAGACGAGGATGATGTCGTCGTCGGCGTTGCACAGCGCGGCACCGATCAGCTCGTCGGCGTTCTCGCCGTTCTCGTCGGTCATGAGGCGCACCGCGATCAGGCCACCCTGACGCGGGGAGTCGTATTCGGCGAGCGCGGTCTTCTTGACCTTGCCGGAACGGGTGGCGAGCACCAAGTACTTGGCCACGTCGTAGTTCGGAATCGACAGCACGGTCTGGATCGTCTCGTCCGGGCCGAACTGCAGCAGGTTCGCCACGTGCTGTCCCTTGGAATCGCGGGAGCCTTCCGGCAGCTCGTATGCCTTCAGACGGTACACGCGGCCCTTGTTGGTGAAGAACAGCAGCCAGTTGTGCGTGCTGGTCAGGAAGAAGTGGTCCACCACGTCGTCCTCGCGCAGCTTGGCGCCCTTGATGCCCTTGCCGCCGCGGTGCTGCGCGCGGTATTCGTCGGCCTTGGTGCGCTTGATGAAACCGGAGTGGGTCACGGTGACGACCACGTTTTCTTCGGCGATCAGGTCTTCGACGTTCATCTCGCCGGAGTACGGCAGAATCTTGGTACGGCGTTCGTCGCCATACTTGGCGACGATTTCGTCCAGCTCGTCGCCGACGATCTTGCGCTGGCGTTCCGGCTTGGCGAGGATGTCGTTGTAGTCGGCGATCTTGCGCATGAGCTCGTTGTGCTCGTCGAGGATCTTCTGACGTTCCAGGGCGGCCAGTCGGCGCAGCTGCATGGCGAGGATGGCGTCGGCCTGCACCTCGTCCACGTCAAGCAGGTCCATAAGGCCCGTGCGGGCGGTCTCCGCGGACTCGGAGGCACGGATGAGGGCGATGACCTCATCGATCATGTCAAGGGCCTTCAGATAGCCCTGCAGGATGTGGTCGCGTTCCTCAGCCTCGCGCTTGAGGTAGGCGGTACGGCGTGCGATGACTTCGAGCTGGTGGTTTACCCAATGACGGATGAACGCATCCAGGGACAGCGTGCGCGGCACACCGTCGACCAGTGCCAGCATGTTCGCGCCGAAGGTCTGCTGCAGCTGGGAATGCTTGTACAGGTTGTTGAGCACGACCTTCGGCACGGCGTCGCGCTTGAGCACGAGCACGAGGCGCTGGCCAGTACGGCCGGAGGTTTCGTCGCGCATGTCGGCGATGCCTTGGATCTTGCCGTCGCGCACCGCTTCGCGGATGGACACGACCAGACGATCCGGGTTGACCTGGTACGGCAGTTCGGTGATCACGAGGCACATGCGGCCCTTGATCTCCTCGGTGTTCACCACGGCTCGCATGGTGATGAGGCCACGGCCGGTACGGTACGCCTGTTCGATGCCCTTATGGCCGAGAATCGTGGCGCCGGTAGGGAAGTCCGGTCCCTTGATGATGCGGATCAGGTTGTCGAGCAGTTCCTCACGGCTCGCGTCCGGATGGTCGAGCGCCCAATGCACGCCTTCTGCCACCTCGCGCATGTTGTGCGGAGGAATGTTGGTCGCCATGCCGACGGCGATGCCGGACGAGCCGTTGCACAGCAGGTTCGGGAAGCGGGCCGGCAGCACGGTCGGCTCCTGCGTCTTGCCATCGTAGTTCGGCAGGAAATCGACGGTGTCCTTGTCGATGTCACGCACCATTTCCATGGCGAGCGGCGCCATACGGCATTCCGTGTAACGCATTGCGGCTGCCGGGTCGTCGCCGGGGGAGCCGAAGTTGCCCTGGCCGTCGACGAGCGTGTATCGCATCGACCACGACTGCGCCATACGCACCAACGTGTCGTAGATGGCGGAATCGCCGTGCGGATGGTACTTGCCCATGACTTCGCCGACGACGCGTGCGCACTTGGAGTAGCCGCGGTCGGGGCGGTAGCCGCCGTCGTACATCGCGTAGATCACGCGGCGGTGCACCGGCTTCATGCCGTCTCGCACGTCCGGAAGGGCACGATCGACGATGACGGACATGGCGTACGCCAGATAGGATTCGCGCATCTCCTGCTGCAGATCCTTCTTCTGGACGCGTTCGCCGACCATCAGGCCATAATCGGTGTTGTCGGCCTCCTGCGGGCTCAATGGTTCCATGGAACCATCCGGCACGAACTGGCCGTCTTCGTTGTTATTGTTTTCGTCTGCCAATTTCTTAATCCTTGCCTAGAAGTCCTCGCAAAGCCCTTACGCGTCGATCCAGCTGACGTTTCGCGCGTTGCGCTGGATGAACAGACGACGGGGTTCGACTTCGTCGCCCATGAGCATGGAGAAGGTCTCGTCGGCCGCGGCCGCGTCTTCGATCTGCACCTGCTTCAGAATGCGATGGTCAGGATCCATGGTGGTCTCCCACAGTTCCTGGTAGCTCATCTCGCCCAGACCCTTGTAGCGCTGGATGCCTTCGCCCTTCGGCAGCTGGCGGCCGGCGGCCTTGCCTTCGGCGAGCACGCGGTCGCGTTCGGCGTCGGTGTACACGAAGTCGTGCGGGCCCTTGGTCCACTTGAGGCGGTACAGCGGCGGCATGGCCACGTACACGTAGCCGGCGGTGATCATCGGGCGCATGTAGCGGAAGAACAGCGTCAGGTTCAGGGTTGCGATATGCGCGCCGTCCACATCTGCATCGGCCATGATGATGACCTTGTGGTAGCGCACCTTGTTGAGGTCGAAGTCCTCGCCGTAGCCGCCGCCGACGGCGGTGATCAGCGATTCGATGGTGTCCGACTTCATCATGCGGTCCAGGCTTGCGCGCTCGGTGTTGAGGATCTTGCCTCGCAGAGGCAGGATGGCCTGCGTGATCGGGTTGCGTCCCTGGATGGCGGAGCCGCCTGCGGAATCACCCTCCACGATGAACAGCTCGCATTCTTCGGGGTTGTTGGACTGGCAGTCCTTGAGCTTGTCCGGCATGCCGGCCGATTCGAAGATCGACTTGCGGCGGGTGTTCTCACGTGCCTTCTTGGCGGCCAGACGCGCACGGGAGGCCTCGATGGCCTTCTGGATGATGTTCTTGGCCTCGTTCGGGTGGGCGTCGAACCAGTCGCCGAGCTTGTCGGTCATGACGCGCTGCACGAAGGTCTTCGCTTCGGAGTTGCCGAGCTTGGTCTTGGTCTGGCCTTCGAACTGCGGGTTGGTGAGTTTGACGGACACGACGGCGGTCAGGCCTTCGCGCACGTCGTCGCCGGACAGGTTCTCGTCCTTGTCCTTGAGGATGTTCTTCTCGCGGGCGTAACGGTTGACCAGCGAGGTCAGCGCGGCGCGGAAGCCTTCCTCATGGGTGCCGCCTTCGGTGGTGGAGATGGTGTTGGCGAAGGTGTGCACGGCTTCGGAATACGCGGTGGTCCACTGCATGGCGATTTCCGCGGAGATGCCGATCTTCAGGTCCTCGGCCTCGAAGTCGATGACGTCCGGTTCGACCGGGGTGGCCTTGCGGGACTTCACCAGGTAGTCGACGTAGTCCTTGATGCCGTCGTTGTACTGGTAGGTGACGGTCTGGAACTTGTCTTCGGTTTCGGATTCCTCGCCGGAAACCTCGTCGCCGGCCTGGTCGGGCTCGCGCAGGTCGGTCAGGGAGATCTTCAGGCCCTTGTTCAGGAACGCCATCTGCTGGAAGCGGTTGCGCAGGATCTCGAAATCGTAGGTGGTGGTTTCGAAGATCTTGCCGTCGGCCCAGAAGGTCACGGAAGTGCCGGTGGATTCGCCTTCCTCCATCGGCTTGCCCTTGAGCAGACGCGCGGTCGGCTTCTGGTCGATGTAGGTCTGGGTCCAGTGGAAGCCCTGACGGCGCACTTCGATGTCCACGCGGGTGGACAGCGCGTTCACCACGGAGATGCCCACGCCGTGCAGGCCGCCGGAAACCGCGTAGCCGCCGCCACCGAACTTGCCGCCAGCGTGCAGCTTGGTCATCACGGTTTCGACGCCGGAGATGCCTTCGCCCGGCACTTCGTCGACCGGGATGCCTCGGCCGTCGTCCACCACGCGCACGCCGCCGTCCGGCAGAATCGTCACTTCGATGTGCGACGCGTAGCCGGCAAGCGCCTCGTCGACGGAGTTGTCGACGATCTCATACACCAGATGGTGCAGGCCGCGAGGGCCGGTGGAGCCGATATACATGCCCGGGCGGATACGCACCGCCTCAAGGCCTTCCAGCACCCTCAGATCGGACGCGTCGTAGTGTTCCGGAGACAGCGAATCGTCAAGTTGCGCATCTTCGAGCTGGTCGTTCTGGATCTGATCCTGAATCTGATCTTCCTGCGTGTTTTCAGCTGATTCGTTCAGCGAATCCGCATCAAGGTCTGCCACAGAGATTCCTTCCTGCATTTTTCCCGCCATCAAGGGTCATTTCCGCAGGTGATACCACCTAGAACGCAAATAAAGGCCCCTTCTAGGCGTTTACATACACTGCTGGATATTCTACTCATGGAGGGGGACAGCGCGCTATAGACATTTGTCCTTGGAATTCAACGGTTTTCAACGGCTTCGGCATGGTTCCGAACGCGTCCGACGAGCCGGAAAACCTCCGTAAACCCCGTCGCAACGGCCTGTTTCACGCGCGCCACAATCGATCTCTCCTGTCAGAGAGGTCGATTGTAAGTCGACTTCGCAATAGCCCTCAGTAGCGAATCTTCCTTGAGATACGCCCACGGCTGAACCCTTGGCTCTGCGGGCCGGTGACCCTCACCTCATTGATGGTCAGACCTTCGAGTTTCCTGCGGATGGTGTCCGTCAGCAACGGCGTCATATACGACAGGGTGGTGGTCCAGGCCGGGCTGTCGCAACGTATCGTCAGCACGCCGTCTCGCAGGCTGGCGGGGTAGGAGTGCTTCGCGTTCTCCACGCCCACCACCTGGTCCCAATGGTCGCGCATCTGCGCCATTTTGAGGTGGGGTATCCATGCGCCGTTCGATGCCAGCAGATTGAACAGGCTGCCGACGGTTTCCGGATCGCGTCCGGGTTCGCCGAAGCTTTCCCACGCCTTGCGCGCGCGTTCCTCGCGTTCCTTGAGCCGCCCGGCACGGTCGCTGATGCGGTCGAACACTTCGGCCGGCAGTTTGCGTTGGTCGAGGTTCAGCAGTTCGCAGATTGGTGGTTTCGGCATTAGGATTCGGCCTCGATTCCTTGCGATTGCGCGCCACGTCCGGCGGCAAGCATGGCCGCCATCGCCGCGATATCGCCGTCCGTCTCCTGCGATTGCGCACGCAGCGCGGCAACGTCGATGACATGCGCCTCGCCTTGCGGAATATCGCTTGCCGCGGCGACGGTGATCAGCACCTGGTCCTGCCGTCGCGCGAAGTCGAGGATCTGCCCGCGACGGGACTCGTCGAGCTGGGCGAACACATCGTCGAGTATCACGATCGGCTTGACGTCGCGCTGCGCCGAAACCACTTCGTACAGCGCCATTTTCAAGGCCAACGCCATTGTCCACATCTCGCCGTTCGAAGCGAATTCGCGGGCTGGCATGTCGTTGAGCCGCAATGTCAGATCATCGCGCTGCGGTCCGATCAGATTCTGCCCACGGGCCACTTCGCCGGGGTAGATGCGTTGGAAATGACGGCTGATTTCCGCGGCCGGCTCGTCGAACAGAAGCACCTCGTCGAAGGACGGCTCATACACCAGGTCGGCCTGTTCCTCTTCGCCCGCCAACGAAGCATAGATGCGGGTGAACGGCTCGCGCAGCAGTCCGATCACATCGTTCCGGTCCTTGGTCAATTGCACGCCGAGGGCGATGAATTGGCCGGTCCACACTTCCAGACCGCTCAGCACGGCCTGACGCCCGTATTCGGGATCGATGCCGGAGCCGTCAGACAGCTGTTTGAGCAATGCGGCACGCTGTTTGGCAACGTGCGTGAACTGTTGCAACGACTGCGCATAACGGGGCAACAGCAGCGAAGCCGCCTGGTTGAGGAAGTTCCGTCGGGTGGCCGGATCGCCAGACACCAACCGCTGGTCTTCGGGGGTAAAGGACACGGAGGGGACCAAACCCACGATATCCCTCATATATTGCGATTTTCCGCCGTCCACGCGCGCCCTGTTGGCGCCTCGCGCGGCGATGGTGATCTCATATGTGCGCTGTTCGCCCGCATCTTCGACGTTGGCCCGGACAGTGGCGGAAGGGTGGCCTTTTTCGACCAGCGGCAGCGATGACGAGGTGCGGTGGCTGGAGCCGGTGGACAGCACTTCCACGGCTTCCACGATATTGGTTTTCCCTAGGCCGTTCGAGCCTTGGAGAATGTTGATTCCCGGTTCGAAATCAAGCACGCAATGGTCCCATGACCGGTAATGGTCGAGCGCGAGACGGGAGATATGCATGAAAACCGGAATTCCTTGAAGGTGATGGCATGGTGGCCCGGACGGGAACTTGCCGTCCGGGCCACAGGTGGAACGAAATCAGTTGTTGAAGCGCATCGGAACGAGCAGGTAACGGTAGTCCATGGATTCGTCGGAATCCGCTTCCTGCTGGCCGTTGAATTCCACGGGCTTGACCGCGGTGGTCATCTTCATGCGCACGAACGGCTCGCTGATGGCGCTCAGGCCGTCGACCAGATAGGAGGGGTTGAACGCCACGGTGATGTCCTCGCCGTCCATGTCGATGTCGAGAATCTCCTTCGCCTGTGCTTCGTCGGCGGTGCCGGCCGACAGCGTCAGCTCCTGGCCGGAGAAGACCATGCGGATCGGGGCGTTGCGTTCGGCGACCAGCGAAACGCGCTTGATGGCGTCGATGAGGGCCTGCTTGTTGATGACGGCATGAATCGGGTATTCATCGGCATACAGGCGGTCAACGGCCGGGAATTCGCCGTCGATGAGCTGGGAGGTGGACACGCGGCCGGCGTTCTCGAAGCCCAGCAGGGACGGGTTGTCCGCATCGAAATCGATGGTGACGTTCTGATGCTCGTCCAGCGAACGCGCCATGTCGCGCAGCAGCGAGCCACGGACCAAAGCGGTGGTGCTGATGGTCGCATCCTCCGGCGTCCAGGTGAAGCTGGAACGGGCCAGACGGAAACGGTCGGTGGAGCTCATGATGACCTTGTCGCCCTGGAACTGGACGCGGATGCCGGTGAGCACCGGACGGTTCTCCTCACGGGAGACCGCGACGGACGCCTGGTTGACGGCCTGAGCGAAGGTGGGGGAGTCCACCTGACCCAGTTTCGTCGGCACCACGGGCAGATCCGGATATTCGCTTTCCGGCATGAGCTGCATGGTGAAGGTCGACTTGCCCGACGTGATGGTCATCGTGGAACCATCAGTGGAAAGATAGGTTTTCGCAGCGGGCAGCGACTTGGTGATGTCGGCAAGCAGTTTGCCCAGCACCAGAACGCTACCGGCCTCGTCCACGCCGGCTTCGATGTGGTGGCGTGCGGAAATGGCGTAGTTGAAGGCGGAAAGCTGGAGTGTGCCGTCAATGGCTTCCAGACGGATGCCCGCCAGAATCGGGGTTGCGGGACGTGCGTCGATGACACGTGTGGTCCATGCCACGGCATCGGCAAGAGCTTGGGAATTGACTTCGACTTTCATGGGGTATTCCTCGTTTCGTTCGATCCACATGCCATTCTAGCGATAAGAGCAACGACGACGAAAGCGTGGGGAATTCCCCGCATTACGAGAATGACGATGGAAGTAAGAAAAACGTACTTTCGTAATAATAAGCCCTGTGGATAGTGTGGATAAGCTCGTTCAGCCCAAGCGCAGCAACGTCTCAGTACGAGGCGACATCTGTGGATAACTTCTGAGTCGAATGTGGATAAGAGCATGGGTTATCCACAGGCTCATGGCCGCGCAAAACTTATCCACAATTCACTGTGAATAATCCACGAGCCATCCACTGCCGTTTTCCGTGTTTCCAACGGCTTTTCCACAGACCTTTCCCCGAAATGTGGATATGTATGTGGAAAACTCGATGTACAAGAAATTATGTCCGGGCGTGTCACGCGGATAGTAAAAAGGCTGGTAAATAATTTACCAGCCTAAGGAAAACCGTTGGAAATACGCCGTTTGTTGTGGTTGCTTCCGTTACTTGTCGTTGGAACGCTGCTTGAGCTGCAGAGTCAACTCGGTCACGTAGTTGTAGATCTCCTGCTTCTCCTGCATCTCGTCGTTGATGCGCGTATACGCGTGCATCACGGTGGTGTGGTCCTTGCCACCGAAGACCAGGCCGATGTCGTTGAGGCTCATGCTGGTCAGCTCGCGTACCAGATACATGGCGATCTGGCGTGCCAGCGCGATCTTCTTGGTACGCGAACGGCCGACGATGTCGTCGAACGTCAAATAGAAATACTTGGCCACCTGCGTGATGATGTCCGCGGGCTTGATTTCCACGTCGGTGGTGAAGAAGTCCTGCAAAGTCTGCTCCGCAAGGGCTTTGGTGACCGGCTGGTTGCTCAGCGACGCCATGGCGGTCACACGGTTCAGCGCGCCTTCCAGCTCGCGGATGTTCTCGGTGAACCGTTCCGCGATCAGGTTGAACACGTCGTTGGGAATATTGGAGCCGTTCATGGTGGCGATCATGCGCAGAATGGCGATTCGCGTCTCCAGATCCGGCGGTTTGACGTCCACGGTCAGGCCCGATTCGAAGCGGGAGATCAGACGTTCGTTGAAGCCCTGCAGGTCCTTCGGCGGCACATCGGAGGCGATCACGATGCGCTTGTTGGCCTGATGCAGGGTGTTGAACGTGTGGAAGAACTGCTCAAGGGTCGCGTCCTTGCCGCTCAGGAACTGGATATCGTCGATGAGCAGCACGTCGACCTCGCGGTAGCGGCGGTTGAATTCCTTGATCTGGCCGGAACTTTGGTTCGTATCGGCCAGAGCCTCGATGAATTCGTTGGTGAATTCCTCACTGGTGACGTAGCGGACCTTCAGATTGGGGTCCTTGACCAGCGCGTAGTTGCCGATGGCGTTCAGCAAATGGGTTTTGCCCAGGCCGGAGCCTCCGTAGATACACAACGGATTGAAATCATGGCCGGAGCCCTCCGCCACGGCCAGCGCCACGGTACGTGCGAAACGGTTGGAATCGCCGGGCACGAAGGTGTCGAAGGTGGCGTTCTTGTTCAAATGCGTTTCGGGGTCGAGCAGCGGCCTGTTCTGGCCGCTCTGGAAATGGTCCTGTTCCGGCGGCATCGTCGCGGGAATCGGCAACTGGCCCTGCATCGTCTCGTTCGCAGGGGACTTCGCCGGCGATTTCGCGGGGGAGAAGCGCGGATAGGTTTCCTCCGGCTGTTCCTCCGTTTTCGGCTTCATTTCAACGATTTTGAAGGCGGGGAAGATGTCCTGTTCGGCGGATTCGCGCAACGCCTCCATCAACGGCTTGTTCAATTCGGTCTGCAAAGCCTGCTGAGCCGCCTCACTGGGCACGCACAGCATGATGGTCGGACCCCACATGCCTTCGGGATAGACGTTCTCCAGCCAGCTTTTGTCACGTACGGACAGCGACGGATTCTGGTGCAGCAGGGCCAAAGCGTCGGACCACACCCCACGAGCCTGCTCGAGAGGATCTGTTGTCGTGTTATCAGCCACGGATAATCCTTTCTCGACAGACGTACCACTGATGTGCAACTGTATATTTGTACTCTCTTTTCCCCGAGTTATCCACCGGCGTGCGTGTTGAAAAGATTGAAATGTGAATAACATTGTTGTAGTTTGTGGATAACTTTTGTGGGGAATTCGGCGGAATCGCAACGATTATGTGGATTGTTTTATGCGGGGAATCCCCATGAAAATGTGAAGAAAAATGGACGACGCGACAATCTGTTCAGGGGTCAGAGTAATTTAGTAGAGCTTGACTCATGAGGAGCCGTGCCTTGGCATGGCTAAAAACACCGGGAGCATTAATTATGAAGAGGACATTCCAGCCGAACAACCGCCGTCGCCACATGAAGCACGGTTTCCGTCAGCGCATGCGCACCCGCGCAGGCCGCGCTCTGATCAACCGTCGCCGCGCCAAGGGCCGCAAGTCCCTCGCTGCCTGATTTTTTAGTGGCATAGAGCGGTGGAACGGCTGAAAAGCCATCGCGATTTTGTTGCGGTGCTCAAACGCCGTCGTAGGGTATCGCGAGAAGACATCGTCGTGCATTATCTGATGCACGACGATGTCGTAACGGGTGATACAGCGACGGTGCAAGGCCGCCGTGTCGGCTTGGCCGTTTCCAAAGCTGTTGGCAACGCGGTCACGCGCAACGCCGTGAAAAGGCGTTTCCGTGTGCTTGCACGAAAGTACGAATCACTATTACCTGAATCCTGCGATATCGTGTTGCGTGCCAAGCCAAGTGCCGCACGTGCCGATTTCCTGTCGCTTGAGCAGCAGATGGCATCGTGTTTCGAAGCGGTGAAACGTAAAACCGCTTCCCGGCAATGAGCAAGGGGCATCATCGCAATTGGATGGTGCGGCTCATCCGCTGGTATCAGAAACATATTTCCGCCCATACCGCACCTCGGTGCCGGTATTATCCCAGCTGCTCCAATTATGCGATTCAGGCGATTGAACGATTTGGCTGCCTTAAAGGTGGCCTTCTTGCGTTATTACGCCTTCTTCGTTGCAACCAGTGGAACCGTGGAGGAATCGACGACGTTCCGCAGCTCTATTCCTTGTTTTACAGATGTTCGTGGTCGAAGGCACACGAGGAGCCTCGTCTCACGCCTCTGGATGTAGATGAACCTATAGGCGATAAGGAGAATGGCCTGTAATGAATCAAGATCAATTCCTCCTCGATAGTGGTTTCTGGGGCTGGCTGTACAAGCTCCTATACCCCGTCGAGTGGCTCATGACGCAGATTATGGCCGGATTCCACCGATTCATGGTGATGCTGGGCATGAACGAGATCGGTTTCTCATGGATCATGTCCATCGTGTTCCTGGTGATTGTGGTCCAGGCGTGCGTGTTCCCGCTGTTCTACAAGTCCATGAAGGGCATGCGCAAGATGCAGGCCCAGATGGCCGTTTTGCAGCCCAAGATGCAGCGCATCCAAAACAAGTACAAGGGCAAGAACGATCCCGCCAGCAAAGAGGCTTTGCAGCGCGAGATGATGAAGCTCTACCAGGACAACGACGCGAACCCGATGGGCGGCTGCACATCGATGCTGCCTATGCTCGTGCAGGGTCCTGTGTTCATGTGCATGTTCTACACCCTGTCGGCCATTCCATACATCGCCCGTGGCAAGTTCAGGAACGGTTCCGGCCTCGGCGCCTTCGACATCGCCACCGCCAAGCAGTTCACCTCCACCAACGTGTTCGGCGTGAACGTGGCCGAGAACTTCACCACCGCCGACATCCACGGCAAGATCATCATCGGCATCTTCGTGGCGTTGATGTGCTTCTGCCTGTGGCTCATGCAGTACAACAGCATGAAGCGCAACATGGCCCAGAGCGCTGCGAACAAGCAGACTGAAATGATGCAGAAGATGATGCTGTGGATGTTCCCGATCATGTACATCTTCTCCGGCGTCGCCATGCCGTTCGCAGTGCTGGTGTACTGGCTGACCAACAACATCTGCAACCTGCTGCGTTCCGTCTGGCAGATCCATGTCTTCCCGACTCCGGGATCCCCGGCCGCCGAAGCGAAGGAAAAGCGCGACCACGCCCACGAGAACGCCCGCCGCGCCAAGGCCGGTCTGCCGTCCCTCGAAGAGGAGGAGCTGCAGAAAGCCAAGAAGGCCGCGGAGGCGAAGGAAAAGAACGGCTTCCAGCGTCAGCAGCCAAGCCGCAAAAAGAAGAAGAAATAACATCAAGTGTGTGTCCTGTGTTTCACGTGAAACACAGGACACACCGCTTTTGTATCGGGCGAATCGCCCATATGATACAACCCAATCAGTAGACTTTCAGTAGACTTGAAATAATACGAACCCCGCTCAAAGGAGTAAAACACCATGGCGCAGGATGCTGAGAAAACCATCGATCAGCTCAATGACGAAGCTGACATCGCTGCCGATTACCTTGAAGGATTGCTTGACATCGTCGACTACGAGGGCGATATCGAAATGGGCGTGCGCAACAACCGTCCGACCGTGCAGATCGTTGCCGACGACGACACCGACATCAAACATCTGATCGGACGCAACGGCGAAGTCGTGGACGCCCTGCAGCAGCTCACCCGACTCGCCGTACAGCAGAAGACCGGCGAGCGGTCCCACCTCATCGTGGACGTGGACGGCTATCTGAAGCGCAAGCGCCAGCGCCTGCACGACCTTGCGCTGGATGCCATCGACGAGGCGCGCGAGACTGGCGAGCCGGTGGACCTGAAGCCGATGAACTCCTTCGAACGCAAGATCATCCATGATGTGGTGCGCGAGGAAGGCATGAAGTCTCGGTCCCATGGCGAAGAACCGCATCGTTACGTCACGGTGTACGTCAAGGCTTCCGCAGTCGATGACGCCGACGAGATCGACGAAGCCTGAAATAGTTTCACGTGAAACATGAAGCGTCGCGAGTTTCTCGCGGCGCTTTTTTGATGCCTGTAGATTAGGATGGTGTGCATGAGTGATGTGAATGACGAATTGGATGGGTCGCCGATTCTTGAGGAAGTGCTTGGCGATGCATTGGGCAAGTTGAAGGTGTTTCACGTGAAACTTGCTGCGGAAGGAGAGCCGCGCGGGCTGATAGGGCCACGCGATGTCGGTATTATTTGGGAACGGCATATTCTGAACTCCGCGGCCATCGTACCGTTCATCCGTGAAGCAACGGCCAAGAGGCAATTCAAGACGGTGGCGGATATCGGCAGTGGTGGAGGATTCCCCGGTATCGTGGCGGCCGCCTGCCTGCCGGACCACCAGTTCACCTTGGTGGAACCGATGGAACGCCGTATCGAATGGCTTCATGAGTGCGTTGACGAAATGGGATTGGACAATGTCTCGATAGTGCGCTCCCGAGCCAACGCCGTAATCGAAGCCGTCCGCGGTTCGAACGGTGGCCGGAAGGGCAGGGGAGAGGATGCCGTCGATCTCGACGGAAATCCCATCCCGGTCAGGTATCCGTTTGCCGTGGTGACCTGCCGTGCGGTCGCGCCGATGACCAAACTATCCGGATGGACGCTGCCGTTGCTGGACAAAGGCGGACGGCTGGTTGCCCTGAAAGGACGATCCGCGCAGGAGGAAATTGTCAAGGCCACCAAAGAGATCTCCAAAAACGGCGGTATCCATCCCCGCGTGGTGGAGGCCGAGGTCGGTCCGGGTCTGGAACCGACGCATGTGCTGATGGTGGACAAGCGATAAGTTATCCACAAAATCGCGTGAGTTATCCACAGTATCCACAATCGCGGAAATGTGTTACGAAGCATCTTGAAGAAGCTTGGAATTGCAACGATTGTTCTGTGGATAACTTTTGGGTGGTCGGATGAGTTATCCACCAACTATCCACCGTTGTTCACAATGGTGCACATGGCCGTGAACAGGTGAAAATCTGTCCACCCAAATGATGAAACTTGATTGTTGAATATGTATAGGAAGGCTAGTTCATGACTGGACCTGAAGAACCAGACAATTTGACGTCGATGGAATCCGCCACGGAAACCATCAAGCGAATCTTCGAAGGCTCGACATCCCCCGTAGGCGCGCAAATCGCTGATGAATCGACGCGATACAAGGCATTGGAGCATGCGGTCTGCCCGAAGCCGGCCCAAACGCGCCTGATCGCAGTCGCCAACCAGAAAGGTGGCGTCGGCAAAACCACATCCGCGGTGAACCTGTCCGCGGCCTTGGCCCGTTTCGGATGCAAGGTCCTGCTTATTGATATGGATCCGCAGGGCAACGCCTCCACGGCATTGGGTGCCCCGCACGCCTCCGGTCAGCCTTCGGTGTATGACGTCATCGAAGGACGCAAGCGCATCGCGGAAGTCAAGTGCACGTGCCCTGATTTCGACAACCTCGACGTGGCCCCCGCATCCATCGATTTGAGTGGCGCCGAACTTGAGGTCGCCGACATGGCGGATCGCAACTCGCTGCTGAAGAACGCGGTGGACGAGTTCCTCGCCATCAGCGAAGAGCATTACGATTACGTGATCATCGACTGCCCGCCGAGCCTGGGTCTGCTGGTGATCAACGCCATGTGCGCCGTGCACGAAATGCTGATTCCGATTCAGGCCGAGTATTACGCCTTGGAAGGTTTGGGCCAGCTCATCAACACCATCGGACTGGTGCAGGAACATTACAATCCGTCGCTGCTGGTCTCCACGATGCTCATCACCATGTACGACAAGCGCACGCTGCTGAGCCGCGAAGTGCATGGGGAAGTGAAGAAGCACTATCCGACAATCGTGCTCGACACCACCATTCCGCGCACGGTGAAGATTTCCGAAGCGCCAAGCTTCAACCAAAGCGTGATCGCATACGACCCCAAGGGCATGGGTGCGATCGCGTACTGCGAAGCCGCGCTGGAACTTTCGCGTCGTTCCGATACGGTGCTGCAGGCAATCGATGCAAGAAGGAATGAGAACTGATCATGGCAACTAAGTCGCGTTTGGGTAAAGGTCTTGGCGCACTGTTTCCTTCTCTTCCGGGGGAGCCGCAGCATCAGGAGCATGCGGCGCCTGCCGCTGCCGCCAAAGAAGTCAAGGCTTCCAAGACTGATGGGCATGTGGAATCCAAGAGCGCGTCCGCTACCGCACAGGCATCGGTGAACGCCGTGCAGGGGATGAAGCATGCTGTTTCACGTGAAACAACCAAGAAAAACCAGCATCGTCGTGCCAGCATGCCGTCGATTTCGTTGAACGAAAGCGCGCATCCCGCGGACATGTTCTTCGGCTCCACCGCTCAGCCAGCTTCCGAACAGGGCGAGCAGCAGGGGAGTGTTTCACGTGAAACCACGCCGACCGAACATAAGAAGGACGAACCGGAACTGCTTCCCGTGCAGGGTGGATATCTGGTTGAACTGCGTTTGAGCGACGTCGGTCCCAATCTGCATCAGCCACGTACCATTTTCGATGAAGACGACCTGCGCGAGCTAGCCGAATCCATCAAGGAAGTCGGCGTACTGCAGCCAATCGTCGTACGCAAGCGTCCGCAATCGCAAATCGAAGCCGCCCGCAGGGGAGCCACAGCCAAACCGGCCGAACCGCACAACATGTTCGACGGGCGCATGGATAGCATGTACGAGCTCATCATGGGCGAACGTCGTTGGCGCGCATCGCAGATCGCCGGCCTGAAAACGATTCCGGCCATCGTCAAAACCACCGCCGATGACGACATGCTACGTGACGCACTGCTGGAAAACCTGCATCGCGTCGCGCTGAATCCACTGGAAGAGGCGGCTGCCTACCAGCAGATGATCGACGATTTCGGCCTGACGCAGGCCCAACTGTCCAAGTCGGTGTCAAAATCCCGTCCGCAAATCGCCAACACCTTGCGATTGCTCAACCTGCCGGCCGCCGTGCAAAAGAAGGTCGCATCCGGACTGCTGTCCGCGGGCCACGCGCGTGCGCTGCTGGGACTGCCGACGGAAGCGGATATGGAACAGCTGGCCACGCGCATCATCGCCGAGGGACTGTCCGTACGCAGCACCGAGGAAATCGTGTCGATGAAGGCCGCCGAAAGCGACCAGCCCAAGAAGCCGAAGGCCAGCAAGCTCAATCCGTGGGCTGGTACCCCCGTTCAGGTTGGTCTGGAGCAGCGTTTCGGCACCAAGGTCTCCATCAAGGGATCGAAGAAGCACGGGCGAATCGAAATCGTGTTCAAATCGGAAGACGATATGAAACGCATCGTCGACCTGCTTATGCAGCAGCAGAGCTGAACGAACCGAGCCAATCGAGCTCTGCGAGCGATAATGATTTGAACGATTTGAGCCTTACTTGAGCGAATCGAGATAAGCCTGCGCGTCCAGCGCGGCGCGGCACCCCATGCCCGCCGCGCTGATGGCCTGCCGATAGATGCTATCCACGCAGTCTCCCGCGGCGAAAACGCCGGGTTCGCTGGTACGCGTGCTGGCGCCATCGACCGTGATATAACCAGCTGAATCGACGTCTACAAGCCCGTTAAGAAAAGCAGTGGCAGGAGTGTGCCCAATCGCCATGAAAACGCCGTTAGCGGGGATTGCAGAGGTCTTTTCGGTGGCGGTGTTGCGCACCTCCACCTCCTGTACGCCGTTCTCGTCGCCGCGAATCTCCTGCACCACAGCGTCAAGCATGAAATCGATTTTCGGATTGCGTTGCGCACGCTCCACCATGATGCGGGAAGCACGGAACGTGGAACGCCTATGAATAAGGGTGACGGACGAGCCGAAACGGGACAGGAAATCAGCTTCTTCGAAAGCGCTGTCGCCGCCGCCGACCACCACAATCGGCTTGTTGCGGAAGAAGAAACCATCGCAGGTGGCGCAGTAGGAGACACCTTTGCCTGCGTATTCCGTCTCGCCTGGCACGCCCAGCTTACGATAGTTTGAGCCTGTTGCGATGACCAGCGCGCGTGCGTCGTACACGTCGCCGCCGTCAAGGGTGACGGTTTTGATGCCGGAATCGGCATTCGAAGCAACCGAAACAACATCGTCCCAAACGATATGCGCGCCGAACCGTTCCGCCTGCTTGCGCATATTGTCCATCAGATCCGGACCCATGATGCCATCGGGAAAGCCTGGGAAATTCTCCACTTCGGTGGTGTTGACCAACTGGCCGCCGGGCGTCAGCGCGCCGGCGACGACCAGCGGCTCGAAGCCGGCGCGGCCAAGATAGATCGCGGCAGTATAGCCAGCCGGGCCGGAACCGATAATCACCACATCACGCATATCACTCATGGTTGCTACTGTAATGCAGTTTCCACGACGGTTGCGGGCGGTTTTGCAGATGGCGTTCAAAAAAGCGTTCAAAAAAGTCAGCTATCCGTCACGTTGTTTCACGTGAAACAAAAAGAGGGTGTGCGGAACAATCCGCACACCCTCCTTGTCTGCCGATGCGTCAGAAAATCTGCACCGAATCGATGTACAGCTGGTTGCCGGGAAGGCTGTCGAACGGCACCCACAAGAGGATGTCCTGGGTCTCCACGGCCTTGTTGAACTTGATTTCGGTGGTGCCGCTGGCGTCGAACTCGAACTGGGCGACCTGTTCACCCTGGTTCGGGCTGGACTTGGCGTTCACGCGAATGTAGCCCTGGCCGCCGGAAGAACGGATCTTGATGACCATGCGATACGCTTTCTGGGGCTGGCTGAGGTGGAGGTAATAACCGTAACCCTGTTGTCCGTCCGGATTGGACAGGAACTGGCGGTTGTCGATCTCATACGGAGTCGTGTTCTCCGGCATCTTCGGTTCCGGAACCTTCCGCACCTTCTTATCCGAAGTCACCACCTTGTCGACGTCCTTCTTGGCGGAATGGCTCTTCTTCGTGGTTTTCTTCGGCTTGCTGGAATCGGAGCTGCCGTTGTCGGAGCTGTTGGCATCGTTGGAATCGTTGTTTGCATCGCTGGCGGAGCTGCTGCCATTGCCGGAATCGCCATTATCGCCGAAAGGCACGTCGTCAAGGTTCATTTCCGGCCACGGATTGTTGGAATTCGTATTGGTGATGCCGTCATCCGGCTTCTTGGTCAAACCATGAATGGCGAATCCCAATGCGACGGCCACCACAATGAACGCGACCACAATGGCCACGACCTTGGTGGTGAGCTTGCCGAACAATTTGGCATTGGCGACCTCGGCCGGACTGGAGGAAGAGGCTTTAGGGGCAAAGCTCGGCGGCACCGCAACGGGGGTTCCGTTTTCGTTCTGATATGCCGCGTCGATCGCTTCCTGCTCCGCCTTCAACGCGCGTGCGGATTCCTCGCCCGGCTCGATGACCCGTCCGTCAGGTCCGATCACCGGAATGCGACCGGTCTTCTCCAATTGCGAATCGTCCGTATGATAATCGCCCTGCGGCGACGGCGTGGAAACACGGATGGGGAAGGAGAACGGCGAATCCACATCTTCGGAGGATCCGTCGAGGTCCTCTTCGCTGAGTAGTTCGCGGCTGTTGTTCCACAGCGATTTCACGGCACCGCCGGTCGCGGCCATACCCTTGGCCAAGGCTTCCTTGCTGTCGGAGAAATCAGTGTGTGGTTCAGGCGCTTCGAACGTCATTTCCGGAATGCTTCCGGTTTCAGCCAGCGTATCGGGCAAGGCGATGGCATCCTGCTCGAGAATCTGCAGTAGGGGCACGTTCACAATCGAGCATTCCGAATCCGCGGACGGTAACGCAATATCGGGGCCGTTAAGCTTCGCCAGCGGCTCGTAGTCGCCCAGCAACGCCTCCAATTCGGCGATGGTGGCCATCGGAACGGTCGGGAAACCGTCCTTCTCCTTGAGATCCAGACCACGCTTGCAAATCACGCGGAACTCCATCGGCACGTTCGGTGAAATCGCGTCAAGATGGTAGTTCGTGGACAGCGTCGACGGCGTGCGCGTCAGCAGGGAATACAGCAGGGAAGCGACCTGGCGAATCGCAAGCTGCTCCTGGTTTTCCACGGATTGCACGCGCGAAGTATCGGCCAGCATGATGCTTACCGGCGCGTCGGCGATTTCAATGCCGTTGCGGGTCAATCGCACGGTGTCCGTGCTGATCGAGAAATGCGTGAGATTGTCTTTCTGCAACACGTGCAGGGCTTCGACGACCTCACCAAGAATGGAACGGATCGCGGTGAAGCTCAGCGGCTTGCTGGACTGCGTGAGATACTCGCTCAACGACATGCCGGCATCGAGCTGCGTGATCACCAACGCCACCTCGCCCACGTGCTGAAGCTGCAGCACCTGCGTGAAATGGGCGTCGTGGGAAATCGCCAGCATGGAGGCCGTCGCATTGACGTCCTGCAAAGCCTTGCGGTTGTTGACGATAAAAAGCTGGCAATCCCGGGCAAGCACGTGATCGCTTGCCTTCCAAACCTGCAAGCCGGTTTCCTCGCGCAATGGCGAAACCAGCACATAGCGGTTGCTGATGGTATCTCCCAGTTGAGGTTTCATGGTTTCCTTCAACTCTGTAACGATTGTTCTACCTACGCTGTTATTCTTGGTCGCCGTTTTCGGCGGTACTTTGCTCAAGTTTACCGTTGGGGCTGGCCGTTCCGCCAGACTTAGGCTTGTTGCCAAGCCCTGGTATGCGGGCGGCGAGCATGCCCACGACCGAAGTGAGCTCCTCGGCACGCAGCGCCCACAGGCACGCCAGATAGACGATGGCGATGACGATGGTGAGCAGTATCGCGGACAGAACCGCCTGACCCCAGTTCATAGTGCCGTCGTCGGGGCCGATATGCGCTCCGACCAGCCGGTAGACGCCGTTGCGGCACAGCAGGCCAATCACGCAGGCGGCTATCGTGGCCACCAGCGCCTTCGCATAGGCGGTGATGATGCGCTTGTCGTCCACATCGCCGTCGAAACGGGAGCGGAGCATGTGCGTAAGCAGCGGATACGGCAGGATGAAGCTCACCGAAATCGCCAATCCGATGACGGTGATCCACTGCGTGGGCGGCAGAATGAACGTCGACGCGATGATGACGCCACCCTGGATGGCCATGGTGATCGCCATGAAAATAAACGGATGCTTGCCGTCTTCGAACGCGTAGAACGTGCGTTGGATGACCAAATACGAGCTGGAAAGTGGCAGGCCGATGCCCAAAGCGGCGAGCGGCGCGCTGATGAGCAGCGCCTCACGCACGCTGATGGACGGCAGCAGTGCGAGGATGATCGGCAACGGAAGCACGATGAACGCCGCTGCGAAGAAGCACATGATGAGATTGAGATTACGCAGGGCCGAGCTCAGATCCTTGCGCGCCTCGTCGATATTGCGGTCCGCGATGGCTTTCGATATTTTCGGGAAGATCGCAGTGGCGATGGACACGGCGATCAGCGAATACGGCAGCATGTAGATGGTGTACGCATTCTGATACGAGGCGTTGCCGGCCACGTCCAACTGGCTCATATGCAGCTGTTCCGAAGCCTTGAACGGCGCGCTGGTGGCCACGCGGGTGACGATGATGTTGACGATCTGATCGACGCCGACGATGCCGAGGCTCCACGCGGCGACCGGTCCCATCGAACGCAGTCCGATGCCGTGAACGCCGAATTTCGGACGGTATTTCAGGCCGATTCTCGTCAAAGGAATGAACAGCACCAGCGCCTGGAACGCCACGCCAAGCGTCCAAGTGCCGGCGGTCAGCGCGATTTTCGTCGGCGTCCAGAAGTCCAGCGGACGTTCCGTGGCCCTGCCGAACATCGCGATGAACGCGCCGAAACCGATGCAGCTGATGATGTTCGCGCCGACCGAGCTCCACGCATACGTGACGAAATGGTCCTTCGCCGCGAGAATCTGCCCGATCACCGTATACAGGCCGTAGAAGAAGATCTGGGGCATGCACCACAAGGTGAAGGAGGTGGCGAGGGCCATGGTTTCGGCGCTGCCGTTGACATACAGTTTGGTCAACAACGGCGTGGCAACGGCCATGAGCAGCGTCACACCCAACAACAAGGTGATGGCAAGGGTGATGAGCTTGTTGAGCTTGGTTTCGGCGTCCTTCGATTTCAGCGTGCGCACGATCTGCGGCACAAGCACCGCGTTGAAGATGCCGCCGGAAACCAGTGTGTAGATGACCTGCGGAATCATCGAACCGGCCTGGTAGGCGTTGGCGGCATAGCCGGTGGTGCCCAAGGCCCAGGCAAGCAGGATGGTGCGGATTTGGCCGGTCACGCGCGAAGCGGCGGTACCGGAGGCCATGATCAGTGAGTTACGGCCAACGGAAGAACTCATTCGTCGGGATCCTTCTTACGGTTGAATTGACGCCACAGTCCCACAGCGCCCAAGAGCACGGCGAAGCCGATGATGACGAAACCGCTCTTGTCGCTGATCTGCAGCGCGCTGGTGATGTGGGTGACCTGCGTGGCTCCAAACGCTGCACCATTCCTGTCGAACAGGCTGATGGTGGCGTTGGCGGTGCCGGACGTGGATACACGGATGGTGAACGCCACCTGTGCCTCGCCGTGGGGCGGCACCTGCACGGTGTCGAATCGGGACGTGACGATCTGCATGGAATCGGTCAGCGACGAGACCTTCACCTTTACCGGGTACGGGTGGCTGTTGCTGATGGTCACCGGCATTTTCGCGGTTTCGCTGACCACGTTCACGCTTTCCGTCGGCGTGATCGCCACACCGTTGATCAGCAGGGCCGCGAGCTGGTTCGCGCCTTCCGCCATCGTGCTTCTGGAAGGGCTTTCGCCGCCCAACGCGTGCAGGGCCATGATGGTGTGGGCGTTCGTCAGCTGCCTGCTCCAGGTGTTGACGTCGGATTCGTCTTTTCCGTTCGGCTTGACGAGGATCGACGTATTGAAACGTTTGATGTTGCTCGATGAGTTCGCCAGCGCGCTCAGAGTCTGCTGGACGTCGCTGCGCATGCCATCGGTAAGGCCGTCCGTTTGGGGAAGGTCGGTTGACATGCTGGCCGCATCTTCGGAGATGTCGGCATCCTTCAACGTGGCGAGATCGGTGAGGTTCAGCCACGGCGACTGCTCGATGTCGCTCATCAGCGCGTCTACAACACTGGGGTCGGAATCCTCGTTCAGACAGACCAGCAGGTTGCGTTCCGCATAAGGCTGTTCCATCTGGTAGAACGCGCTTTGCGCGATGAATCGCGCCAATCTGCCGGCCGTGGTTCCCTCGCTGTCGGCGTTGGCATCGTCACTGGTCGCCTTGCCTTGGGCCAGGCCGGAAAGCACATTCTGCGCGGAAAGCACGGTGATGTCCCCGGCATCGGTGGAGACCACCGTCTTGCCGGTACGTACGGTAGCCGCATCGTCCTCTTCGAAGTCATGCGTGGCGATGACGGTGCCGTACCCCTGCTGGCGGGCCTTCGTCAACGCTTGTAGGGTCCAATTGCCGTTGCCCTGCCACGCGTATGCGGTGATGTCCGCGTTGCTGTCACCCAATGCCGATTGATAGGTTTTCCGGGCTTTGGCTGCGGACCATTGACGGTCGTTGATGCCGGCTGCGCTGTAGGCCGGAGCGTTGTTCATGGCGCTATAGGCGGTTATGTCGAACAATGCGGGCTGGGTGATGCCGTCGACCCGCGTTGGCATCGCCATCGCCTGCAGGTAGGTCGGATCTCCTACGACCTGCAGCATGTCGTGCTTGGCGAAGGTCTGCTGCAACGATTTGAGCCGTGCGTCGTCATCCTTGCTGGGCATGGCGATTTTCGCCAGTTTCGAGGAGGAAATACCCCCTTCATCGACCAGCTGTCCAAGCAGCTTGCTGTCGGTGGTCCACCCGTTGGCGGCCAGCGGCTGGGCGACGGTGATGTGCAGCGCCGGCGTGCTGGGCGTGTGGAGTCCCGCGCCGGTGCGCGTCACGAACGTATGCGATTGAGCAAGGGGGGTTCCGTTGGCGGAATAGCTCAGCAGCACCGGCTTCGGCCCCCAAGAGTTGATGGCCGCGAGCGATTCCTGATGGGCGTCCGCGTCGATGCTCACGTTGGCGCTGGCTCCCGGCTGCAACGCGGGCACATCGGCCTGTCCCACGGATTGCGGGGTGGGGATTCGCCCGTTGCCTTCAGACCAATCCTGGATGTCGTTGCGCGAAACGAACGTGTAGAAGGCGTTCATGGCCAGCGTCAGCGTTCCCGCGGGAATCTCCTGTCCGGTCGTGTTGGTCACCGTGGCGTTCAGATGGTATCCGGAGGTGTCCGTCAATACGGCCGTGGAAGAGTTGATGGACAACATACCGTCCGTCGACTCCGCCGATGTGGTCGATTCCATGGCCCTTGCCGATGGCGTGGGTGCGTACAACAACATCAACGCCATGGTCAATACCATGGCGAGGATGGATGATAACGCGCGAAGGCCACGCGAAACGTGCCGTTGTGCGGATTGATTCACTATTACGCCTGTCTGTTGAGTTTCCTTGCGTACAACCATGCTATCTTCCGTTCGTTCGGATAGCTCAGCACATCGTCCAAATCAGCAAAATCCACCCAAATGGCGTCTTCGGCCTCATGGTCGGGATCGCCTTCGACGGTCAGCTCGCCGCCGATCTGCCGCAACGCGAAGTGGTGCACCAGCTTGTGCACGCGTTGGCTGGTACCGGTGAACCAATAGTCGATGGTGGCGATGGAATCGACCACCTCGCCCAGAATGCCGGTTTCCTCATGCACTTCGCGCACGGCCGTCTGCTGCGGCGTTTCGCCTTTTTCGATATGTCCCTTCGGCAGGCACCATTCCAAATGCCCGCTGCGTGAATGACGTGCGATGATCGCCACGCGACCCTTGTCGTCGAACACCAGCCCGCCCGCCGAATACTCGCGCACCACCGGCAGCTCCTGCGCGTCAAGCGATGCGAATGTGGTCGGACCATCCGCGGTGCGCCGGCGCGGCATCATCGCCGGCGTAGGCGCGCTCGGCGTGATGATCGTGCGCTGCTGCAATTGCTGTAGTTGTTGCAGCTGCTGCAGCGAAACCGACTGCGATGTGTACAGCAGTTCGTCCGGTTCCAGCGGATTTTGGGCATGGTCGTCCGCAGCATGGGCAAGCATGCGTGCAAGGTCTGCGGGCGTAATCATGATTCCAACCATACTCAATTCTGTGTGCAGGTGGGGTAACGGTATGCTGGTAAACGAAAAACTTGTGGTGCTGAAAGGTATGGCGTGAACTTCGAAGTGTGGCCAGAGGCCATTGAATTAGGACGTATGTTTGCTGCGGAAGGCTACGAACTGGCACTGGTCGGGGGTCCTGTCCGCGACCTGCTGCTGCATCGCAAATCGCATGATTTGGATTTCTGCACATCGGCGCGTCCCGAGCAGTTTGAGCATATTCTGCGCCGTTTTGGGCATGATGGCTTCTGGGATATGGGCCGCAAATTCGGCACGCTCGGCGCGATGCGCAGGCGTGAGGACGGCACCGAGGTGAAAGTGGAGGTGACCACCTACCGTTCCGACACGTACGACCCCGACTCGCGCAAGCCGGAAGTCAATTACGGCGACACGCTGGAAGGCGATCTTTCCCGCCGTGATTTCACCGTCAACGCGATGGCGTTGCGTGTTCCGGAACTCGAATTCGTCGATCCGTTCGGCGGTGCGAACGATTTGGCCAAAGGCGTGCTGCGTACCCCCGTCGATCCGCGGCAGTCGTTCGACGACGATCCGTTGCGCATGATGCGCGCCGTGCGTTTCGTGGCGCAGCTCGGCTTCCGCATCGAGCCGGAAACCGCCGAAGCGCTGTCCGACATGGTCGATCGCATCGAAATCGTCTCCGCCGAACGTGTGCGCGACGAACTGGTCAAGCTGCTGCTGTCCGATCGCCCGCGCGCCGGCATCGAAGCGTTGGTCGATTCCGGTCTTGCCGACATCGTGCTGCCGGAAATTCCCGCGCTGCAGCTGGAAATCGACGAGCACCATCGCCATAAGGACGTGTTCGAACACACCATGATCGTCATCGAACGCGCCGTCGCCCTCGAAACCGGTCCCGACGGTCCGGTGCCGGCCCCGGATCTGACGCTGCGTCTGGCGGCTCTGCTGCACGACATCGGCAAGCCGAAGACCCGTCGTTTCGAAGCGGGCGGCAAGGTGAGCTTCCACCGTCATGACGCCGTCGGCGCGAAGATGACACGCAAGCGTTTGAAGGCACTGCATTTCGACCACCACATGGTCGAGGACGTCAGCGAGCTGGTCAACCTGCATCTGCGCTTCCACGGCTACGTGGAGGAGCCGTGGACGGATTCCGCGGTCCGCCGCTACGTCAAGGACGCTGGCCCGCTGTACGAGCGTCTGAACCGCCTTACGCGCGCCGACACGACCACACAGAACAAGCGCAAGGCCATGATGTTCTCGGCGGCCATGGACGAGATGGAACAGCGTGTGCGCGACCTGAAAGAAAAGGAAGACTTCGACGCGATCCGTCCTGACCTCAACGGCGACGAGATCATGCAGCTGCTAAGCATCGAACCAGGCCCGATGGTCGGCAAGGCGTACAAGCACATGCTGGAATACCGCCTCGATAACGGTCCGGTGGAGCGTGACGTGGCCGTTGCCGAGCTGGAACGCTGGTACAAGGAGCAGGGCGAATAGCGATTGACATGCGGTGGTTTCGCCGCATGCATGGAACAGTGTGCTTGGAACAGCTCGAATACGAAAACCCGCGTTCCCGATTGGGGGAGCGCGGGTTTTTCATATTGCCTATATCGATTTCGATTGGCGGTCAGCTTTGCGGATTCACCGCATCATGTTCGGGCGCCTTGGGCAGGTCGGTCATCTTGTCCACTGCGACGCAGCCCTGGATGCCGGTGATCGCCTTGCCTGCGGCGGGAACCTTCTTCGTATCCTGCAGATTGTCGAATGTGGCGCCCACGATGACGTCGATCAGCTGGTCCTGACGGTCGTCCATAACCAGCATGGCGTCGGTGAAATTGCTTGCCACGGTGTACGCCTGATTCACGCCGTTCTTGCCGAAGACGATCATCGTGCGATCCACCTTCTTGGTGTAGTTGTCCGGCGTCTGGGGGTTGAACTCGCGGTTCTGCAACGCGTCGCTCACCGCCTTGGCGAAGCCGGAGAACTTCGTGCCGTTGAGCACACGCAGCGTGATGTTGCGATTCTCCACATACTTGGCCTTGTTGCCGTCGGCTTCCTTGATGGGGCACGGTGCCTGCTGGCCGTAGTTCGGCTGTACGGCGGCCGACTTGACGTTGCCTAGGCCTCCGACATGGAAAAAGAACAGCAGGGACACCACCATGGCGACCACCATGACGGCTCCGACGATGCTGAACACCGTCTTCTGACGGCGGCGAATGTACTCTTTGCGCGCGGCGCGCTCGTCGTTAGCCTGGGTCATTTACGAATTCCTTTTGAACAAACCAATTGCCATCAACTTTACTGTCATGCGGTGATATGTGTCATGCGGTGATATGCACAATCGGTCGGGCTGGGGCGTTCGTGGCGATGATGCGATCGACGCAACGGCTGTCCTGCCATGCCCGCTGCACGGCGTCCGCCGCATCCTCCGTCGGCACGAACGCGATGACGGACGGGCCGGAACCGGAGACGAACGCCTGGCTGGCTCCCGCACGCAAGGCTTCCTCGATCGCCTGTCCGCTACGCGGATGCAGGGAGACCGCCGCCTTCTGCAGGTGGTTCTCATCGCCATCGCCGGCACCGATCTGATCGAATGTGGCATACACTTCCGGCGTGCGCAGTTCCGCACGGTATGCGCCGACCAGCAGATGGCCGGTAAACCCACGTTCCGTAAGATCGCGTACGATATCGCCATCGTCATCAAGCTGTTCGATGCGTTCGCCGAAACCGGTGCCGCGCGCGTAACCGCCGGTCAGACAGAACGGCATGTCCGCGCCCAGCGTGGCCGCGACTTCCTGCAGGCGTTCGATCGGCCAATCGAGATCCCACAACGTGTTCAATGCCAGAATCGTCGCCGCCGCATCGGCGGAACCGCCGGCCATGCCCGCGCCGACGGGGATGCGCTTGTCGATGTTCAACGCCACGTCCGGCTCATGGCCGCTCGCTTCGGCCATGGCGAACAATGCCAGCACGGCGTGGTTGCGGCGCATATCGCTGCCGGAAGAGGCCAGGTCGCCCAGATACGCGCCCTCGAGATTCAGCGAGAAGCCGCTTCCCGGCGCTTTGCGCGTGGCGGTGACGGTGTCGTATACGCCGACCGCGCAATAGATGGTGTCGAGTTCATGACGGCCGCCCCATTCGGCATGCGACGGGCCCACATGCAGGGTCAGATTCGTTTTCGCCGGGCAGTCCACGCTCACGGCGTTGATGGTGGCCGTTCCGATGGCGGGCGAATCAATGGTGCTCATGACGCGAACACCTCATCCAACGCGCGTGCCAACGCCACGAATTCGTCGATGGTGAGCGTCTCGCCACGACGGGTCGGGTCGATGCCGGCCTTCTCGAACGCTTCGGACGGCACGATTTTCTTCAATGCGGCGTGCAGGGTCTTGCGGCGCTGCCCGAAAGCCGCGTCGATCAAACGGAACACGGTTTCGCGATCCACCACGGAACCGTCCGCATTGTCCGCGGCGGGGGTGTGACCGCCCGGGTAGCGCTTGAACAGCACCAGCGCGGAATCGACGTTCGGGGCCGGCCAGAACACGTTGCGGCCGATGACGCCCACGCGTTCCGCGGTGCCGTACCATGCGAGCTTCACGCTCGGCGTGCCGTAGATCTTCGAACCGGGCTTCTCGCTCAAACGGTCCGCCACTTCCTTTTGCACCATCACCAGGAAGGTGCCCAGATTGTCGAAACGTTCCAACAGGGTGAGCAGAATCGGCGTGGCCACGTTGTACGGCAGATTGGCCACCAGCGTGAAGGAATCGTCATCCTTGAAATCGGGCAGATTCTCCGGATTGACGGTGAGTGCGTCGCGGTTGACCACACGGAAGCGGTCCACGGCGTCCGGCATGAATTCGGCGATGGTTTTCGGCAGGCGTTCGGCGACCGGCGGGTCGATTTCCACAGCCGTCATCGTGGCGCCGGTTTCCAGAATCGCCAGCGTCAGCGAACCCAGTCCGGGACCGACTTCCAGCACATGGTCGTCGGCGGTCACGCCGGCCTCGCGCACGATGCGACGCACGGTTCCCGGATCAATCACGAAATTCTGCCCGAATTTCTTCGTCGGGCTGATACCCGCGTCGGCGGCGATGCGTCGGATGTCGGCCGCCCCCAGCAAATGGCCCTGCGTATGCTCGTTCACGTTTTCCGTCATTCCCTCTTCTGTCATTCCCTCATTATCCGTTCATGCCGGTACGAAAATCGTTGGCGATTAGCCGGATCAGTACCATCCGGTCTGTTCGGAGTGCTGCCACGCCGCGGACGGGCTGCCGTACCGCTGTGCGATGTAGCTCAGACCCCAGTCGATCTGCACGGCGGCATCGTCCTTCCAATTCGCGCCGAACGTGGCCATTTTGCTGCCCGGCAACGCTTGTGGAATACCGTATGCGCCCGAATACACGTTTTCCGCGCTCCAGCTCCATCCGGATTCGCGATTCCAGAGTTTGACCAGATCCGTCCAGTTCTGGCCGGTCCAGCCGCGCTGCGCCGCCGCGCCGGAAGCGTAGGCCTGTGCCTGTGCCGCGGAAGGATGGTACAAGCGGCAGCCTGCGGAAGGATTGCTCGGCTGCGGCGTGGGCTGCGGTTTGGGCTGGGGTGCGGGAGTCGGCTGCGGTGCAGGGGTTGGTGTGGGGGTCGGTGCCGGATCGTCCTTCTCGGTGTTGTTGGAATTGTTATTCGAGTTGTTGTTCGAATTGTTCTTATCCGAGGAATCCGACTTGTTCGAATCGGTTTTGTCGGAATCGGACTTATTCGAATCGGACTTATTCGAGTCGTTCTTACCCGAATCGTTCTTGCCGTCGTCCGTCTTGCCGGAATCGCCGTTATCGCCGTTGCTGTTGCCGCTGTTGTCGGATTTGTCGGATTTGTCGGTATCGTCCGTAGTTTTTTCCGGTCCGACCGCAATGACTTTGTCGATGGCGATTTTCGTGGTCTTCTCTCCGGTCAGCGTCTCGCTTTCCTTCACGCCATCCACGTAGGTGACGGCGTACGTCTGCTGGATTTCGCCGTTTTCGCCTTCCTGCCGTACCGTGACTTCGCCCGGCTGCAGGTTCGGGTCGATGATGGTCTGCGTGCCGAACGGCACTTCCTTCGTGCGGGTCTCCTCACCATGCGTCACGCGGCGGACGCGCAGAATGGTCGTCTTGCCGTCCTTTTCGACACTGACGCGATCCTCCTTGCCCAACGTGATGCCTTTGGCGTCAAGAATGGAGGCAGCGGGCAGCTTGCCGTTCGGCGCCACCGAGCTTTTCCCGTCCGCGATGACGGTGACGGGCCCCTTCTGGTTGATGATGAGACCGCCGGTGAGCTTGTTGTAGACGTTGCTGATATTGACGGTGATTTTCGCCGCTTCGGTTTCGTTTTGGTTGAAGAAGTCCAGCAACTGCTCGGCGCTGGACGCGACCGTCCAGAACGGCACTTCCTGGCCGTCGATGGTGATGGTGGTCTGGTATGCGCTCTGCACGTTCACCACATCATGGTTCTTCAGCATGCTGGTCGGGCTGGTCGATTCCACCAGGTCGTGCGTTTTGACTTTCACGCCCTGCTCCTGCAGCAGACGGTCCACGCTCATCGCATATGTGGTCACCGTGGTGGTCTCCCCATTGACGGTCAACGCCACGGATTTGCGCGCGCCCACACCAAACGCCAACGCCGAAGTCAAAGTCAATGAGGCCACGCATGCCATGACGCGGACACGACGAAGCGTCACGAATCTCCGAGGGGTCCACCTTCTCGTCATTTATCCTCTTTTCAGCGCTGCCTACAACGCCGTTATTGTAACGGCTCAGCTGGAACGGTCGCCGTGCTTTCCGATGGTTTTATCCATACCGCCACATTTTTGAAAGCAGGTGCGAAAAGCGAAAAATAAAAAGGGGGCAGGAGAGAAGGGGATGTCCTGCCCCCGGTCGGACGAGACAGGTTGGGGGACGTCTCGTCCGCTTTGCCAGAAGTCTCAAGTTGGGGGAAGACTTCTGGAGCACTTACCCATGGTAAGAGGTCCAAGCCCGTCATACGGGTTCGAGCCTCCTGTCGGGATCGAACCGACGACCTGCCGCTTACAAGGCGGCCGCTCTGGCCATCTGAGCTAAGGAGGCATGTCCTCTTTTGCTATGAAAACAACAGAGGAACGATGAATAGCATAACCAGCGCTTCCACCGCAGTCAACTTAGCATTGCGGGTTGAGACGCGCCGGCTGCCCGTAAGGGGTTATTCGCCCGTGGTGACGGAAATCGGCCCCTTCTTGGCTCCGATGGACGGCATCTTGCCGGCAACGCCGACTTCGCTGTCCTTCAGGCCGATCGATTCCAACAGACCGTCCTTAACCGTCGTCTGGGCGGTGGTCAGCTGGTCCATATCCCAATACTTGCCGTTGATGATCACGGTCGGCGTGGTCATGCTGCCCTTGTAGCTGCCGGACTGATGCCACAGTTCGGAACGCTTCGGCGTGTAAGTGTCGATCGCATCAAGCCATTCCTGATAATCGCGGCCAAACGCCTTGTCCGCAACATCCTTGGAAACACCCGCGGCGATCATCTGCTCCTTGATCTTGGCGTCGCTCACCGACTTGTATGCGGAGCCTTCCTCCGGCTGGAAATCCTCGGCGTAGACCTTCTCCAGGAAGGAGATCAGATGGTTCGGGTCGCTGTCATGCTCGGCCAGGTAGATGGCCGCGTTCGCCGCGCGACTGGAATACTCGTCGGTGGACCAACGGTCCATGAACGCCATGAAATGCAGGTCCAGATTGATCTGGCCGGCATCGACCATCTTCTGCAGGTCGGCGTCCAACTGGCGGTGCAGGTTGCCGCAGCCCGGGCACAGGAAATCCATGTAGAGCTCGACGGTCGGCGCGCCCTCCACAGCCTTGCCGTAGCCGTTCTTGGAAATCAGCAGGCCGCCCTTCTTATCGACGAGCTTCGGAGTGTTCTTCACTTTCTGCAACGCCGTGTACGCTTCCTGCACGGTTTCGGTGGAAGCCTTCGTTTCGGCCTTCTTATGCATGTTGTGGTACACGGTGAACGCGCCGATCGCCACCAGAATCACCAGCACCGCCACCACGATGCCGCCGATGATCGTCTGCTGCTTGCGTTCCTTCTCCATCTGCTCGGCGCGCGCCTTCATCGCCGCGGCCTCAGCGGCCCTACGCTCGGCGCGGCTGGTACGCTTCTGCGCATCCTTGCTGTTCTGGGCCATCGATATTCCTTTCGACCTCACGTTGTTATGCTGGGCACCATACTAGCGATGCCTTGCTATCGATTCGCCGGGAATTCCGTATTGCCTTGCGATTGCGTCGGCAGCTCGCTCAAGTGGCGCAGATACGGCTGTTTACGCAGTGCGCCGCCGCCCAATCGCAGTACGATCGCGCCCGGAGCGGCCACGGCCACAAGCCAGCCGATCGCGCAGAACGCAGCCTGCGCCAGCCCGCTTTCGGAAAGCGGACCGCCAAGCAGCGTCGGCATCGGAATCGTCAATCCAAATATCCACGTATCCATCACGGCATACGGAAGCTGCAGCACGACCGTGGTGAGCGACAAACCCAGCGCGGCCACGGCCAACATGATCAGCGTCCGCACGATGGCGACGCCGAAGCCCTTCACGATGTGCCAGGGCAGTCCCGCCAATCGCAGCAGCCAGTCGGAACTTTTCTTCTCGCCGCCACGTTTGCCTTCGCGCTCGAGCTGCGCCTCCGTGTTGAATCCGATAGTGGCCAGCGCACAGGCGAACAGCAACGCGGCTGCCATCGCCGTCCACAGTGAGAACAGTCCGCAGACGGCCACGGGAATCGCCATCAGCGCGCAGGGGAGCATGCCCCGGCCCAACATCGCGCCACGCTTCACATCGGCGGGATTGGGTGCTTCCGCAACGTTCGGCCCATCCATACCGGGTACCGGCGGGAATGACATTGCGGGCGATTGCTGCGCCGCGGCCACCGTGGCCTGCGGTATGACGGACGGTGGCTGCCGCATGGCGATGCGTTGCAACGCGGGTTTGATGGTCGGGTCGACTTGCGTCGGCGCTTCCGCTGGATTCCATGCGTTCTGGGCCGGCAGCATTTGTGTTGACGGCATGGATTGCGGCATTACCTGCGTGCCTGTCGGCATCGCCCGCGTGCTGCCCACGTTGGGAAGTGCGTCGGAAAGCACGCTGGTCTCGGCATCGTCAACAGGTGCGATCACCTGCGTTGCGCTCGCGTCGGATTGGCTGGTCACTTGTTTCCCGATTACTTGAGTTGCGCTCACATCGGGCTGCCCGATCGCCTGCGTTGCTTCGCTGAGCCTTGGCATCGTGCGCGTGCCGATGGCGTTTTCGCCGGTTATATCGTCCTGCGATCGCCACAACGTGCGCGGATTGTCGGGCGATTCAACAAAAGGGGGCATCGCCTCCGTATCGCCCGCTGCGCCACCATTGTCGGCCGCAACCCACGCCTGCGTATTCAACGCATCCACGGCGATCGCCTGCAGCAAATCGTCCGGCGTGCACCGCTTCGTCCGATCCGGATTAAGCGCCGAACGGAACGCGGCCATCGTGCCCGCAGGAAGTCCCGCAAGATTGGCGCTGCCTGCCGCCGCACGTTCCAACACGGTCATCATCGGCTTCGTGCCGAACACCGGCTCACCCGTAGCGGCGAACGCCAATACGCTCGCCACCGACCACCAATCGGTCATTTCATCCGATTCCGCGCCATCAATGATTTCCGGCGCGATGAACCCCGGCGTGCCCATCACCAGACCGGTACGCGTCACATGGCTTTCGCCTTCGCCCATAGCGATGCCGAAATCCACCAATACCGGGCCGGTGCTCGACACCATCACATTCGTCGGCTTGATATCGCGGTGCACGATGCCGGCCGCATGCACGGCACGCACCGCCTCAATCAGCTTGCGTGCCAGCCGTTCCAAATCGTCGCCCACATATCGGCCATTGACGCGCACATCCTCACGCAGATTCTTGCCTTCGATCAACTCGGTCACAATAAAAGCCAACGCGTCGTCAAGTTCCATATCCACAATGCCGCACACGCCCGGATGCCGCACCTTCTGCAACGCCATCGCCTCCCTGCGCAGGCGCTCGCGTGCGGTCAACTCGTCGCGCTGCTGCTGCGGGGAATCGTCGTCGGAGAGGGAATCGCGCAAAATCTTCATCGCATATTGATGGCCGCCATCGTCCCGCACACGCCATACCGAGCCCATGGCACCCGAACCAAGCCGGGAAATCAACGTGTAGCCGCCAACCAGGCTGCCTGCTTCCAGATTCAATGCGCTTAAGTCGCTCATACTTCCATCGTACTTGGCGTGCAGATTATGCACGCGAATTGACAGGCTGGGGAAAACGCCATGTGCCGCACGTTGAAGTCTGATGAAATCGAATCATCGACATGAAGAAGTGTCTTCACTTGCCGCACGCATCTGCAGCCACTTCACCGAAACCATGAGATGCGGGGCAGTGTTGAATGGTTTCGCGGTTCCGATAAAGGCATCGGAGCCTACGTGTCGTTTGGTTATGAGAATCAAGGAGGAGGCAGACCATGCTGCAAATCAACATGGCTGACGTTATGAACGTCATCGGCTCATTGACGCCGTACCTTATTGCGATTGGCGTGCTGTTCGCGCTCGCGCTGATTATCACTTTTGCCGTCAACAAGAAGACGGTCAAGGACGTGGCGACCCGTAAGATCGTCCATTCCGAATCCTGGCTGGTGGCGCTCGTCGGCATCGTCGTGGCCGTGTCCATGATGCTGACCGGTCCGCTTTCCACGCTGCTCAACAACGCGACCACCACCAAGTACATGCTGTCCGACACCACCGTTTCCAAAGCCAACGAGCTGGCCAAGGAAGTGCAGTCGGAAGCCATCACCATGCTGAAGAACGACGATTCCAACCTGCCGCTGTCCAACAAGAAGGTCAACGTGTTCGGTTGGGGCTCCACCAACCCGGTTTACGGCGGCACCGGCTCCGGCTCCATGTCCGACCAGTACGAGACCGTTTCCATGCTTGACGGCATGAAGCAGGCCGGCATCGAAACCAATTCCGAGCTGACCAAGCTGTACACCGACTACCGCAAGGACCGCCCGATGGTGGCTATGTGGTCGCAGGATTGGACCCTGCCTGAGGTTCCGGCCAAGCAGTATTCCGACAAGCTGATCTCCGACGCCAAGGACTTCTCCGACGAAGCCGTCATCACCATCACCCGCGTCGGCGGCGAAGGCGCTGACCTGCCGACCAACATGAAGGCCGAAACCATTACCTACAAGAACAACTCCAAGGATTATGATGACTTCCAGGATGGTGAGCACTTCCTGCAGCTGAGCAAGACTGAGCGCGACATGATTGACCTGGTCACCAAGAACTTCGACAAGGTCACGCTCGTCTATAACGGTGCAAATGCTTTCCAGTTCGACTTCCTGAGCAACTACCCGCAGATCAAGTCCGTGTTGTGGTGCCCGCCTGCAGGCCAGACCGGCTTCTCCGCACTCGGTGACGTGCTCGCTGGCGAAACCAACCCGTCCGGCAAGACTTCCGACACGTTCGTCAAGGATCTGACCAAGACCCCAGTTTTCAACAACACTGATGGCGCCGCTGCGGCCAGCTCGTCTTCCGTTAGTACCGATGGCGCATTCGTCTACGATAACGTCGACGATCTGGCTGCTACGTACACCGCCTTCACCGGTCGGGAAAATACCGTGCTTCCATCCTTCGTCAACTATGTCGAAGGTATTTATGTGGGCTACAAGTTCTATGAGACTGCAGCCGATGAAGGTCTGATCAACTATGATGACACCGTCATCTATCCGTTCGGTTACGGCTTGTCTTACACCAGCTTCGAGCAGAAGATGGGTGACGTTTCCCACAAGGATGGCAAGGTCACGTTTGATGTGACCGTCACCAACACTGGCGACACCGCCGGCAAGGACGTTGTTGAGGTCTATTACAACCCGCCGTACACCGATGGCGGTATCGAGAAGACTTCCAAGAACCTCGTCGCTTTCGAGAAGACCGGGAAGCTTGAGCCGGGCGCCTCTGAGACTGTGAAGATTGAGTTCGATGATGACGATATGGCTTCCTATGACAACAAGGGTGCCAAGGCTTGGGTTCTGGAGAAGGGCGATTACACCATCTCCATCCAGTCCGATTCCCATCATGTGATCGATTCCGAGAAGATCAACGTTGCTGACACCATCACCTACGACTCCGAGTCGAACACCCACAACGATGATCAGACCGTGGCTACCAACCAGTTCGACTATGCCGCTGGCGATGTGACTTATCTGTCCCGTGCCAACCACTTCGCGAACTACGCTGAAGCCACCGCAGCCCCGACCAACTTCTCCATGAGCGACGAAGTCAAGGCTGCCTTCACCAACAACGGCAACTATGATCCGACCAAGTATGACGATGATTCCGACGAAATGCCGACCACCGGTGCCAAGAATGGTCTCCGCTTGGCTGACATGTACGGCAAGGATTACGACGATGCTGATTGGGAGAAGCTGCTTGACCAGCTGACCTTCGACGATATGGACAACCTCATCGCCAACGGTGGCTACGGAACCCCGGCCGTCTCCTCCGTCGGCAAGATCCAGCTCACCGACGCTGACGGCCCGGCCTCGCTGAACAACAACTTCACCGGCGTTGGCTCCATCGGCTTCCCGGCTTCCACCGCATTCGCCTGCACTTGGAACAAGGATCTGGCCAAGCAGTTCGGCGAGATGATCGGCGATATGGCTCACGACATGCATGTTGCTGGTTGGTACGCTCCGGCTATGAACATCCACCGTGGCGCATTCTCCGGTCGTACCTTCGAATACTTCTCTGAGGACTCCCTGCTCTCTGGTGTTATGGCTTCCAACGAGATCGCCGGTGCCAAGGAGAAGGGCGTGTACTCCTTCATGAAGCACTTCGCTCTGAACGATCAGGAAACCAACCGTTCCAACATGGTGTGCACTTGGGCGGATGAGCAGGCCATCCGCGAGATCTACCTCAAGCCGTTCGAGATGAGCGTGAAGGAAGGCGGCGCACAGGCCGTGATGAGCTCCTTCAACTACATCGGCTACACCTACGCCGGCGCTTCCAGCAACCTGCTGCAGACCGTGCTGCGCGGCGAGTGGGGCTTCAAGGGTTTCGTCCTGACCGATTACTTCGGCGGCTACGGCTACCAGAACGCCGATCAGGAAGTGCGTGCGGGCAACGATTCGATGCTTGCCACCACGAAGATCACCAACCACATCACCGATAAGTCCGCCACTTCCGTGAAGGCGATGCGTCAGGCCGCGCACAACATCCTGTACACGGCCGCCAACAGCTGGCAGTACGCGAATGGCGAGCCGAAGGTCGCCACCCCGATCTGGAAGACCGCCATGTACGTGGCTTGGGGCGTGACCGCGGTGCTCGTGATCGGCCTGGAGATTGTGGCCATCAAGCGGTACCTGAACCGCAAGAAGGCCGTCGCCACGGTCGAGTCGGCTGCAGAACCGGTTGCCGCCGGCCCGGCCAATGCCGAGTGAGCTGCCTGATCAGCGATAACTGAAGTAATAACTGAAAACAGTCGGCTACAGGCAGCATTAGCAATGGTCAGCGATTCGAATGACCAAAGCTGAATATCCAGTAGCCGAACAACAAAGCCGGGAGCCTCCGCTAACCACGGAGCTTCCGGCTTTTGTTATGCGAGAACCGTGGTTGGACCGCAAAATGCGGATGTGGTTGACCATGTTGATGGTCGACACGCCGACAGCTATTGGTTTTGCGTTCACCTGGTTGTGGTTTTCGGGGTCTATTCTGATGGTATCGGCGCTTTCCGGACGCATTTTCCCGGTTTTCGACACGCCGATGGAACGTTGGATTTCCAACGGTTCCGTGCTTCATTGCGCCCTGCGGGTTGCGCGATTGCGGGTTCTCGTGTAAGTTTATCTCTTGCTGCTCAGCACGGCGGCCTCGCTCCTGGAGATTGGGGCGGCTTGCTGGTGCGGTGGTGGTTTGAGAACTCAAGAGCGTATTTGTACTACTTCTTTATAGTCAATGA
>ERZ1031640.6-NODE-6-length-46477-cov-6.006075_pt1 | contig 46477 bp, 38 predicted proteins | sample MGYA00518173_ERZ1031640 | MGnify/ENA primary metagenome ERZ1031640 (study PRJEB33719, sample SAMN04261210) | wastewater metagenome | biome: rural village; feature: human; material: feces | host: Homo sapiens | place: El Salvador | collected 2013-01-14 ... | reverse complement strand
TCCCGGAGGCGCGATGGACAACGACGACTACACGGCCAAGATGACAGAGCTCATCGCATTGCTGCGCGTCATCGGCAACGACACGCAGCAATGCGAGGTTAAGGAGTGCAAACGCAGAATCAGCTCGACCATCACCGAGACGCTGTCCGCGTTCTCCAACGGCAACGGCGGGTACATCATCCTGGGCTGAGCGAGAAGGCGGGGTTCACGCCGGTCGAGGGCTTCGACGCCCGCGCCATGCAGGAGGCGTTGAGCCAGGCCTGCGAGAAGCTCACGCCCGTGGTCCGGCCCGTGATCGTGACCTGCCCGTTCGAGGGCGCGAATTTGGTGTTCGCCGTCATCGACGAGATGCTGCCGCGGGAGAAGCCCTGCTTCGTCTCCTCGGTCGGCCCGTACGACGGCTCCTACATCCGCACCGGCGACGGCGACCGCAAGATGACCTCCTACGAGGTCGATCGTCTGCTTGATGAGCAACGCCAGCCGGAGCACGACATCGCGGTCGTGCCAGAGGCCACGCTCGACGACTTGAATCCCACGCTCGTCCACGCGCTGCTCGAATGCGAGCGCGACCGCCATCCGCATGTCTTTGCGGAGCGTTCCGACATGGACATGATGCTGGACCTGCGCATCCTGAGACGCATGCCAACCGGCCACCCCGCGGACGACACCGTGAAACATGCCGCGAAACATGCCGCGGATTGCGACCCGGCGGGAACCGCGTCCAGGGAAGACGACACGGATATCGGCGCGGACACCGACACGGACGAGGAGACCCGGATCGCATCCGTGCCGCGTCCCACGCTTGCGGGACTATTGGCCGTCGGCCGGTATCCGCAGAAGTTCTTTCCCGGCTCAACGTCACCATCGCCGTCTACCCCGGTACCTCACGCGACGACGTGTTCACCGGCGACGCACGGCTCGTCGCCTCCGAAACCATCACCGGCCCGATCCCGATCATGATCGATGACGCGGTCGCCTCGCTGATGGTATGGACGTCCGGCCCAGGCGGCGCCGATTCCGGCGCGCAACCATCACAGTCGCCACAGCCGCCGATGTATCCGCAACTGGTGCTGCGCGAGGCCATCGCCAACGCGTTGACCCACCGCGACTACTCCCCGGACGTGCTCGGCACGCCCGTGCATGTGGACGTGTTCACCGACCGAATCGAGGTCTCGAACCTGGGCGGCCTGTTCGGCGCGGTCTCCAAACAGCGGCTCACCCATGAGGCGTCAACGTCCACGCGCAACGCATTCCTGTTCTCGCTGCTGCGGTCCACCCCGTATCCGGACGGCGGCACCGTGCTGCACGACGACGGCACCGGATACCTGCGCATCGGCGCCGCGCTAAGGAACGAGGCGCGCGAACCGGTGCGCATCGACAATTCGCTCGATCGGTTCCGCGTCACCATTCCCGGCCCTGTGGCGACCGGACGGGCAGGCGTCAACGCCCGTCGCGGGACAAGGCCAGCGCCTGGATGCGGTGCTGGAAGGTGAAGACGCGATTGACGATGTTGATGATTGGCCCAACCAACACCGCGGAAATCACCGTGCCGATGCCGACGCCGCGCAACCCGTGGAAGAAGATCAATGACAGCACCGCGGCGATGATGATCAGCGTGATGTCGAACACGGCCTTCACCGTGCCCACGCGCACGCCGCTGACCTTGGCGATGGCACGAACCACGCCTTCGCCGGGCACCACCACCACGTTCGGCGCCAGCTCGATGACGATGCCGAAGGCCAACGCCACGCAGCCTAAGCCGATGCACAGGAACTGCCCCCACAGCATGGTGGGGTGCAGAACACCGAGGATGGCCATGCTTACGTCGATCATGGCGCTGAACAGCACGTTGACCATGATCTGCAGGAACTGGGAGGGCTTGAAGTCGCGGCGCAGCAGCACGACCTGAACCAGAATCAGCAGGATGTTCCAGATGAATGTGGTCACGCCGAAGCTGAACATGGGGAACTGCAGGCTGCACACGTACGGCACGCTGGAGATGGCCGAGGTGCCCAGATTGCCCAACGCGATCAGTGCCACACCGAACGAGTTGATGACGACGCCCAGGGCGAAGAACACCAAACGCTGCGGCATGTTGTTCATATGGTACGACTCCTCTTCTTCCGTATCTTGGTGCCTGCGTTTTGCGGCACTGTCCACCCCCCCAGGCGAGGCCAGGCCGGGAACCTATGAAAAGCAGACGTCTCGACAAACCGGACACCCAGACATCAATTGCTTAATATTTGCTCGTATCCCCCGCTTTTCCCGCATCACCCGCGAAGCCATGCATGCCTTCCCTCCCAATCCGAACCGCCGCGTCCCAGCGCACAGCTGGACCCCCGAAATCGGCGTCGTGAGTACAATGTCGCCGAGACGAAAGGGGATCATATGCTGCTTGCCGCGCTGGGAGTGCTCACCGGAATCGTCACGCCGTTGCAGACCGTCGTCAACGCGCGACTGCGCGGAACGTTGGGCACACCGTTCCGCGCGTCGCTGGTGTCATTCACCGTGGGATTGGCAGCCACAACGATTGCGGCACTGCTGCTCGGACCGTACCCGCTGGTACCTGAGTCGGCGCTCCACGGCCCCTGGTGGATGTGGTTCGCCGGGCTCTTCGGCGTGATCTTCATGACCGGGAACATCCTGCCGCTGCCCAGGCTCGGCAGTCTGCAGACCGTGCTCATGCCGGTGCTGGGGCAAATCACGATGGGACTGCTCATCGACCAGTTCGGCTGGCTGGGCAACCCTCGCCATCCGATGACCATGGCACGCGCAGCCGGACTGGTGCTGGCAGTCCTCAGCGTGCTGCTGGCGGTCGCCGCCGCCGACGCCAAGACGCTGTTCGGCGGTCCGAACCCGTCCGGCTCGCGGCACGGAGCGGTGCGCACCCCCCGCAATGCTGTCCGCGGACACGTTGCGACCCCCCCCTGCGGACGGCCGCTCCACGAACCGAACCCGCTCGCCAAGCATCTGGCTATGGCGTGGACTGGGCATACTCTGCGGCATGTCGTTGGCGGTGCAAGCCGCCATGCTGGGACGACTGGGTACGGCACTCGGATCGCCGATCAAGGCGTCGGTCGTCTCGTTCATCCTGGGATTTGTGCTGCTGTGCGCCGTGGTCGTGTTCCGTGACCATGGCCTCGATCTCGGTAAGGCGATCCGCGGGCATAATCCGCCGTGGATGTGGATCGGGGGCCTGCTCGGCGCCGTTGTGGTGCTGATGACCTCCTGGCTGTCGCCGCAACTCGGCACCGGGCTGACGGTGCTGGTGGTACTGATCGGACAAGTGACCGGCGGATTATGAGTCCGATGCTCTAACCGACTGAGCTACAGCCCCACGCCGGTTCGTGGCCGGCCCCTATAGTCTAAGCAAACCGCTGGGCGTTTGCCCGGATGCTCGTCAACGGGCGGCATCCTGACAACCGCCGACCGGAGACAGCGGTCACCCGCGACGGTCGGCATCGTCGCGCCGCGCCCGTCCGGAAGCGAAACGATCCAACGCCCCGGTGGCGGCGATGGCCCTGTACAGATACCAGCTCATCAGGCCGGCGATCAGCACGCCGCCGACCAATTCACTGATCATATGGATGACGCCGCGGGGGCTGAGGAACGATACGCCCTGATACCGGAACAGCATCAGGTACACGCCGTATTCCAAGGCCACCAAGGCGCCGGACGTCATGGAGATCGGCAGGTTGAACACGCGGTACCGGGTGAGTGCGAACGGCAGTTCGGCGAACACGCCCTGCAGCGCCGCGGACGCGAACCCGAACGAGAACTGGTTGCCCAGCAGCATCTCGGCCGCGCTGCCCACCAGGTTCACATAGACCGCGGCTCCGGGCTTACGCAGGATGATGACGGCCAACGTGCCGGAGAAATACCACAGCGGGTACAGGATGCTGGCCAGTCCGGGCAGGATGCCGCCGATGATCGGGGACAGCCATGCGTAGGCGAAGTTGAACAGCCAGAACACCAGTCCGCAGGCCACGCCCAACGCGGCGCCCACGGCGATGTCGTCCCCATCCTCCAGCGCCAACGACGGTCCGCGGCCCGGCCGCCGGAGGATGGGGACGACAATCCGGCGGGACCGGAGGCATCCCTCCGTGCCGACATGTCGGCCATGTCCGACGTTTTCCCTACGGCGGGCATGGTGTGATGATTCGGTTGTTGAGGATGTTCGGCTATGGGATGCTCCTGTTCCCTGTTGACTGCGCACGGCATGAACACGGGGAGACCCCGCGGACGATCCTTGACCTGCGCAGCCCGGGCGGAATCGCCACGTGCCACTGTATCAGGCGGCTCCTCTTGCCGCGCCCCCGACGTTATAGGCCTAGGTTGGAACACGCGTGCATCCGTGTGCGGACCGTCAGTCGGTCGAGACGAACCGCATCGGATTGTCGATGAAGCGGCGCAGACCGATGGCGGCCGAACCGATCAACGCCGGTTTGGACGTCACGTCGGCCATCAGCACCTTGGCTCGCACCTCGGGGTATCCAAGCACCTGGCGCCGCATCATGCCCTGCATATGCGAGGCGATCTCCGGCTCGAACTGCGACCATACGCCGCCCAGCATCACCGTATCGACGTCGCAGATGTTGATCGCCGACGCGATGGCGGAGACCATGGCCTCGATGGCCTTGTCCACCACCGCCGCGGCCTTGACGTCCCCGTCACGCCACCGTTCGATCAGCTCGTTGATCGACTCGCGCCGTGCGGCCGCCGACCCGCTGGCGATGCCTGCGGACTCCACCATCGCCCTGCGGCCGGCATAGGTCTCCAGGCACCCCCGCCGCCCACACCGGCACACCGGTCCCCGCAGCTCCACCGACACGTGGCCGAGTTCCCCGCCGAATCCATGGTCGCCGATCTCCACATGTCCGCCACGGACCACCGCGCCGCCGATGCCGACGTCCGTGGACAGGTAGATGAATGAGGCGTTGGGTTCCACGATGCCGTCGTCCTCACGGTGCATGGCGTATCCGGGAATCTGCGCGAGCGCCGCCATATTCGCCTCGTTGCCCGCAGTCGCATCCAGCCGCCGCACCACGTCGAACCGCTTGAGATCCAACTGTTCCCATCCCAGGTTGCGGGCCATGAGGAGCCTCATGTCATCCGTGACCAGGCCGGGCAATGCCAGTCCGGTACCCGTCACGGTGTATCCGCGGTCGGCCAGCAGCCGTTCCTGCTCAAGTGACAGGGCGTTCAGTTCGGAGAAGATGTCGTCGGCGTCCACGTCGGACATATCCGCATCGACCCAGCGTTCCGCGACCACCGTGCCGTCCAGGTCGAGCACGATGGTGCCGTAGCCGTCCGTATTCACCTGCAGACCGATGCCGCAGTATCGGCCTCCGACGATGAGCAGCGGCGTGCTGGGGCGCCCATAGGAGGATTGTACGCTCGGCGTCCCCTCGCGCACGACGCCGTTGTCGACAAGCATGGAAACCAGCAGGGACATGGTCGCCTTGGTCAGTCCCGTCTGTTTGGCCAGTTCGGCGCGGCTCATCGGTTCGGCGGCGCGCAGCAGCGTGCTGATGACCACCGAAAGATTGTGGTTGCGTAGATCGTCCTGGTTGATTCTGCGCAGCGTAGTCATGACGTAGCTCTCCTCTATGTGTTCTGGTGCTTCATCGCCTCCGGCGTGCCTCCCACAACATTGTGAAAATGGTACACACACCAGTATAGTTCATTCGTCAAACTATTTGCGTATAATGGCGACCGCATTCGGCCAAACGCCATCAGCCCGACGTTTTTGGCGGCATGTTGCAAGGAGGCACAATGAGCAGAGTTCTGGTGGCCGGCGTGGACACGTCCACCCAGTCGACCAAGGTGCGCGTCACCGACGCCGAGACCGGCGAGATGGTCCGTTTCGGGCAGGCCAAGCACCCCGACGGCACCAGCGTGAACCCCGATGCCTGGTGGCAGGCGTTCCAGGAGGCCGCGGAACAGGCCGGCGGGCTCGACGACGTGGCCGCGCTGGCGGTCGGCGGCCAGCAGCACGGCATGGTACTGCTCGACGACCATGGCCGCGTGATCCGTGACGCACTGCTGTGGAACGACACCCGTTCCGCCGCGAACGCCGACGTGCTCATCGCCCGTCTGGGCGAGGCCGAGAAGGCCGCCGACGGCAGCGAGGGCGACCTGTCCGACGATCCGGCGATGCGCGGCCGCCAGCGCTGGGTCAAGGCCGTCGGCTCCTCGCTGGTCGCCTCGTTGACGATCACCAAGGTGGCGTGGGTCGCCGCGAATGAACCGGAGAACGCCGCACGCATCGCCGCGATCTGCCTGCCGCACGACTGGCTGAGCTGGCGCATCGCCGGCCACGGCCCTCTGGGCGAGGACGCGACCGCCGAGGAGATGAAGGCGAACCTGGATGCGCTGTTCACCGACCGTTCCGACGCCTCCGGCACCGCGTACTTCGATGCGACCGCCAACGAATACCGCCGTGACCTGCTCGCGATGGCGCTGGGACGCGGCGAAGAGGATATCGCCGGCATCGTGCTGCCGCGCGTGCTCGGCCCGACCGAGACCGGCGACGTGGCCGATCCGGCCATCGCCGGCAAGGACGTGGAGGGCGGCTGCCCGATCGGCCCCGGCGGCGGCGACAACGCCATGGCGTCGCTGGGCCTGAGCATGGGTGTGGGCGACGTGAGCATCTCGCTGGGCACCTCGGGCGTGGCCGCGGCCATCTCCCCCGTGCCCGCCTACGACATGACCGCTTCGGTGACCGGATTCGCCGACTGCACCGGACATTGGCTGCCGCTGGCCTGCACGATCAACGGTTCGCGCATCTCCGATGCCGGACGCGCCGCACTCGGCGTGGACTACGACGAACTGGCCGAACTGGCCGCGGCCGCGGAACCGGGTGCCGGCGGCATCACGCTGGTGCCGTACTTCGACGGCGAGCGCACCCCGAACCGTCCGGACGCCACGGCGGCGCTGTACGGCATGACGTTGGCGAACACCAGGCGAGAGAACATCGCCCGCGCGTTCGTGGAGGGTCTGCTGTGCTCGCAGCGCGACTGCCTTGAACTGGTCAAGGGTCTGGGCGTGGACGTCAAGCGCATCCTGCTGATCGGCGGCGGAACCAAGTTCGCGGCCGTGCGCGCGCTGGCCCCCGCGATCCTCGGCATGGACGTCGAACTGCCAGAAACCGACGAGTACGTGGCGATCGGCGCGGCCCGTCAGGCCGCTTGGGTGCTGTCCGGCGAGACCGAACCGCCGACGTGGCCGGTCAAAGTCGAGACCACACTGACCGGCGAACCAACCCCGCAGGTGTACGAGCAGTACGTGCGCTGGCGCGGTTGATAAAGTCACACGATGAGGTTGTCGGAACGACGAGGGCCAGCAGCCTCATCGCATATCACCATCAGGAAAGGAACATTGATGACTTTTCATTTCACAGTCCGTGATGATAAGCAGATTCGTGTCATCATCGACACCGACGCCGATTGCGAGGCCGACGACCCGTTCGCTATCGCTCAGGCGTTGCTGACACCGAAGTTCATGGTCAAGGCGATTTGCGCCGAGCATTTCAACGAAGCGGGCAGTATGGAACGCAGCTTCCGCACCGCGTCCACGGTTGTTCAACTGCTGAACTCCGATGTACCGGTACTCGAAGGCGCCCGCACGCCGCTGGCGGGGCTGCACCTCGCCTCTGATGAGGACCTCTCCCCCGCTTCGCGCGCGATTCTCGACGAAGCTCTGAGCGCCGATACCCATCCGCTGTTCGTACTGTGCCTCGGCGCCATCACCAACGTGGCCGCCGCCATCAAGCTGCACCCGGAAATCGTCAGCCGGATGACCATCATCTGGATCGGCACGCAGCTTCCCGGCAACGATGAGGAAGCCATTCGCGAATTCAACTCCGGCAACGACGTGGAAGGCGCCAATCTGGTGCTGACCAGTGGTGCGAATCTCTGGCTGGTGCCTTATCAGGTCTACCGTACGATGAATGTGAGCATTGCCGAACTACAATGTAAGCTTGCCGATGCGGGCGCTATCGGCGAGTTCCTGTTCGACAATCTCGTGAAATACAATGACAGTGATTTCGCGTTCTGGACTTCGGGAGAAAGCTGGTCATTGGGAGATTCGCCCGCCGTCGGCTTGGCGATGAAGCATGATTGCGGCGAATTCCATTACGCGCCGGCACCATTGGTCAAGCCGGACAGCTCCACTGCTTTCATACCGTCTCGCCCAACGATACGCATCTACGACAGCATTGACAGTCGATTCATTCTCGAGGACCTCTTCGCCAAGTTGACGCTGTTCGCACGCGGTTGACGCCCCGATAATATGCGGCCACCAACGGTGACGCCTCCCATCGGGGCGACAAGGCTGTTCACGATCGAAATCACAACCGGAAGGCCGCCCCTTTAGCGTGCACCAGCCGCGCGGGTCGGTGAACGACTCGGTCTCGTGATGCCACGGGCGGCCGCACAGCGACGCGTAGTACCATTCGCCGGACGGGGTGTCCACCAGCGCGCCGTGGCCCTGCTTCTGCAGGTAGCTGCCTGGGGTGTCGAAGTTCGTGATGAACGGGTTCGTGGGCGAGGCCTCGAACGACAGCTCGTCGAGCGTGCGGGAGCGGGCCACGGATTCCTGATGAGTCCATACCGTTCCGCCCTCGGCGCAGAACAGATAGTACCAGCCGTTGATCTTATACAGATGCGGCCCCTCGACGAGCTTGACATCGTCGCCCATCCAGATCGTGCGGGCCGTCTCCGGCTTCAGCCGCATCGTCGCCGTGTCGAACTCGGTCAGCGTGATGCCGTGGAACTGATGCTTGTATTCACGATGGTCCCACGTCTGCTGCACCAGATATTTGCGGCCGTCGTCGTCGTGGAACAGGCTGGCGTCGAATCCGACGCCGTTCAGACGAAGCGGCTTCGACCACGGCCCGCGGATGTCCTCGGCGGTCGTCAGGTAGTTGACGACGTCCTTGAACGCGCCGTTGACGATATGAACATCGGAATAGACGATCCAGAACCTTCCGTCCGCATAGGACAAGTCGGGCGCCCATACGCCGCCGGACGCCGGATCGCCGCGCATGTCAAGCTGTTCGGCGCCCAAGGGGTACGGCAACGTGTTCCAATGCACCATGTCTTTGGACTCGTGCAGGCGGATGCCGGGGAACCATTCGAATGTGGAGTTCGCGATGTAATAGGTGTCTCTGACGCGGATCATCGAAGGATCCGCATGGAAGCCGGTGAGCACCGGATTGGTGATCTTCATGGTCTCACCATTCCTTGACGCCGCAGGAGGGGCAGGCGTCGTCCGTCGTACGGGCCTCACCACTCCGGACGACTCCTACCATGGCGTCACCTACGCGAAGGAATTCGGCAAGGCCGCATACATCACCAAGGCCACCGCGCAGCTCATGCGCGACTTCGGCTCCACTCCGGCGCCAATCAATTCGTGGATCATGGGCATGCATCTGGAATCCCTCGGCGTGCGCATGGAGCGCCACTGCGCGAACGCACTGGCCGTGGCCAAGTGGCTCGACGCCGATCCGCGCGTCAGCTGGGTGAGCTTCCCGGGCCTCGAAACGGACAAGTACCATGCGCTGGCGGAGAAGTACATGCCGAACGGCACCTGCGGTGTGATCTCCTTCGGCGTGCCGGGCGGCCGCGAGAAGGTCTCCGCGTTCCTCGACCATCTGAAGATGGTGTCCATCGCCACGCATGTGGCCGATGCGCGCAGCTGCACGCTGTATCCGGCCGGCACCACGCATCGCCAGCTCACCGAGGAGCAGCTTGAGGAAGCCGGCGTCGGCATCGACCTGGTGCGCCTGAGCTGCGGCATCGAAAACACGGCCGACATCATCGCCGACCTCGACCAAGCCCTCGCCGCCGTGCAGTGAGCCGCAGAAATCCGCCATCTCGCTTATGGATGGCGGATTTCTTCACCCGACCGATGCTATCTCGCTTATAGATGGCAGTCTTCTTGAATCGCTAAGGCCCTAGGGGGTAATATTCATACCTCTTAAGGCCTTTTTGTGGATTTCATCCGCCATCTATAAGCGAAATAGCATCATGCCGCAGCCCGATTCCGCCATTCATAAGCGAGATAGCGAGATATGGGCTTGCCCAAGCCTCACAGACGGTTGCCCTTCCTCCGACCATCGGCTATCTGAGCAATCGTCATTCGCCCACATAGCCGCACAGGCTCCCCCAAACGCAATGACATCCTCTGCGCCACACGTTCCGCCAATTCCCTTTGAGAATCCTCATCCCTGAGATTTTCCGCCGTCACCTGGATATACAGCCATCCTTCATCCTCCAACGCTTCCCGACGTTTACTGTCAGCCAACCATCGCGAGACATGATGCCTGCCGTCGTATTCAATGATGATTTTCAAATTCGGATAAGCCATGTCCGCGAAAAATACATGAGAATAGCCTTTGAGCCGAATGGCATAGTTCACTTCCGGACAAGGCAAACCATAACGCAACAGAACAATTCGACCTCTCGTTTCCTGGGAAGAATCTGTATTCTCCCGCATCAGCCTGAGAGCCCTACGCATTTTCGACACTCCTCTCACCGCACGTAATCTGTCGGAGCCTGAATAGTTGGACAAATCGGACAAGCTATCGACATATATCCGAAACTCCTCCAGTGTGGCCTTTTTCATATGTCCATCACGCCGCATCATCGAATCACCCAAAACCACCAATTCTTCATCTTCAAGCCGATTGGCATGCATGGCCCATGTGGTCACGGAATCCGTGCATCGCAATCGACCATGATGAATCGGCATATGCGTCTGAGGTCCAGACCAAAGCACAAAACAAATCCCCTGCAGTATCGTTCGCACGCCGTTACTTTCAATCACCGCGTGCAGCGTATCAGCCAAAAGCCCTCCGCGCCGGTAGCGAGGCAGTTCGATGCCTTGTAAACTCAGTGCGGTATCAAGCGCGAACACCAGCCGCCTTCCGGTGCGCCTCTGCGCTTCGAGACATTGTTCGATGGTTCTTGTCCTCAGCCGTGCGAGGCTTTCCGAATATTGTGCTCCATTGTCCATAGCGCCAAAGTAGAGGAAATGTCGCCGCGCTGCCTACCGGCTTCTGGCAAACAGTGGATAAGTGGATAACTGCGCCCTTCTTTTTCTGATGCGGATAACCGTATCCCAGCGGAGGAATTCAAAGTGCGCATAGCCGATTGAGACGAGCGCGGCAATCGCAAGCATTGCAAGGATACTATGGCTGGCAATGAGGTCATTTTGTTGAATCGAGGATGTATGGGCGAACCGTATGTGATTGAGAATGTGTGTTTCGTGGGGTCCGATGAGTCTGTCGACATCACGATTGAGCAAGGGCGGATCGCGGATGTACGGTCTTCGGAAAAGTCGGTAGCCAAGGCTTCAAAAACGTGGGTCATTCCCGGCTTGTGGGATTGCCACACGCACTTCACGCAGTGGTCGTACACGCTGGGGCGGCTTGATCTGATTGATGCCCGCAGCGCCGATGAGTCAATGAGCCTGCTACGCGAGCACTTGGAGGAACGCCGCGAATCCGGCACGCTCGACCCGGACCAGTACGTGGTCGGCATGCGGTTCAGACACTCCCTGTGGGCCGATGATGCCCAACCGACATTGGCTGCGATCGACGCGGTGTCGGGCGACCAGCCCGTGGCGCTGTCAAGCGCAGACATGCATTGCGGCTGGGTGAATTCAGCCGCGGCTCGTAAGCTCGGCGTGCATGTAGGCGAGTCGGGACTCGTCGGCGAGCTTGAATGGTTCGACGCTTACTGCAAGCTGGACAAAGGCCCCGGTGCGGCTGACGAGCTGATGCGATTGCTGCGCAACGCGGAACAGGACGCCGCCGGCAAAGGCGTGGTCGGCGTGCGCGACTATGAGATGGCCGAGAACATCGACACGTGGATTGACCGCTTCAAGCAGGGGCTTGACGGATTGCGCATCGAAGCCGGCGTTTACCCCGAACGACTTCAGCAAGCCATCGACGACGGCTGGCATACCGGCGACGAACTTCCCGGAAGCCATGGCTTGGGCCATGTCGGTGCGATGAAGATGATTTCCGACGGCTCGCTCAACACCCGATCCGCCTACTGCTCCACACCGTATTCGGGCATTACGCCGGAAACCTACGGCACACTGAGCTACACCCCCGAGCAAATCGAATCGTATATGCGGCTCGCCACCGAACATGGCTTCGACATCGCCTGCCATGCCATCGGCGACGAAGCGAACACCATCGTGCTCGACTGCGCGGAACGTACCCACGCGCACGGCTCCATCGAGCATGCCCAAATGCTCAAGGAACGCGACATTCCACGTCTTGCGCAATTGGGACTTGCCGCGAGCATCCAGCCACAGCACGCCATGGACGACCGTGACGTCATCACACGATTTTGGGGCAATCCCGCCGGAATTCCCTACGCGTTCAACAGTCTGCATCGGGCTGGAATCAAACTGCTTATGGGATCGGACGCGCCGGTCGCGCCGTTGGATCCGTGGCTGGCCATTTCCGCAGCGGTGTTCGGCACGGAGAGTTCCGATCGAGAGCCTTTCCAGTCTGAGCAATGTCTGGATTTCGAAACCGCTCTCGCTTCGTCCACCGCCTTGGGGCGTACGACGTTGCAAGCTGGAGATGCGGCAGACCTAGTGCTGCTGGATTGCGATCCGAGTGAGCTTGAGTCCCCTGAGGCCATGCGCGCCATGCCCGACCATGTGCTCGCCACTATGCTTGCTGGGTGCTGGACATATCAGTCTCACGTATCTCGCTTATAGATGGCGGAATCGGAAAGCCGCCCGATGCTATTTCGCTTATAGATGGCGGCGCCTCTACGTCATTAAGGTCTTAGAGGGTATGATTTACACCCCCTAAGACCTCTTCGCAAAATTCATCCGCCACCTATAAGCGAGATAGCACTGGACAAGCAGACGAATCCGCCATCTATAAGCGAGATACACGGCCAACAACGCACGAATGGCGCTTCAGTCTTTTTGGCAAGCCATGGACAACCGCTCGAATGCTTCGTCGCTTTCCACGATGAGGCTGTCGATTTTGCGCTTGCCCAGCTCACGCAGCCATTCGTCTGGATCCGTGCAGGCGAGCGCGCCGGCCTCCAGGAGTAACGGCCTGTGGCCGCCAATCACCACTTCGTCTGCGCCGACGGCTTGGACCGGTCCGTTGAAATGCGCGAAAGACTCGTCAGGAACGTCCGATTCAGTTCCGGCAAGCACCGCCGCATATGTGGCATATAGTTCGCGCCGACGGACCGCATACTCAGAGTCCGATTCACCCGCACGCCTTCTGCCGTCCACAATGTACGGCTTTCCCGTGGTGATGTAGTGGAAGAAATGGCGATTGATGGCGTCGCATTCCTCCCGCATCACGTCGCGAACCACTTCGACGCCCGCTTCCTCAAGGATGCGAAGGCCTTTGCCCGCCACAATCGGGTTCGGGTCAACCGATCCGACCACCACGCGTGCGATGCCGTGCGCCAGAATCAAGTCAGTGCACGCCGGCTGCGATCCGACATGGCAGCAGGGTTCAAGCGTGTCGATGACCGTGGCGCCAGTCAGATCGATGCCGTGCGCGTCGGCATAGTCGAACGCCATACGCTCCGCATGCGGGCCACGATACCGGTCATGGTATCCGGTGGCGAGAACCTCGCCATCACGTACCACCACCGCGCCTACCAGCGGATTCGGGTCCACCCATCCCGCACCCTTGCGGGCCAGTTCAAGAGCCTGCGCCATATATTCGCGGTATTGCAACATGTCTTCCATGACCCCAAGCATATTGCACCAGTCCAAGCCGCACACGTTGTACCTCACATCCCGAAGCCGACGCGAACGGTCAGGGAATGGACAGGTTCGCCCAGCCGTCCGTCTCGCAGCCATGCGACGCTACAATATTGGCAGACCGGCAACATCCAACGAGAGGAATCACATGCAGCGTGAGATCATGACGTCCATCCCATTTTTGAGCCAGCCGTCCGCCGCAGCCGAGAACACCGAAGAGGATCTGGCTGTGGCACAGGACCTGAAAGACACGTTGGACGCGCATCGCAATGGTTGCGTGGGCATGGCGGCCAATATGATCGGCGTTCCCAAGCGCATCATCGCTTTTGTGGATGAGGATTTCGGCGGCCGCATTTTCGTGATGTTCAATCCACACATCACCGCCGAAGACGGCGCGTTCGATACGGCGGAAGGTTGTCTCTCGCTCCAGGGCGAGCGCCGCACCGTCCGATACCAGCGCATCGAAGTGGATTATATGGATCGGAAATTCCGCGAGCGCCACGCAGCGTTCACCGGTTTCACCGCGCAGATCATCCAACACGAGATCGACCACTGCGATGGCGTGATCATTTGATCGCCGGTCTGCCGCCCACCAATCAATAGCCGCCCGCCGAAAACAGCCAACCCACCACCCTCACACTCGAAAAGCGCGGAAAAACCAAGGAAAATCGCCGCCGCAGCACCTACGGGGGCAACATCGGGACTTCCTTTTTCTCAGTACGTCAGCGTCATTCCCGTCCCGCGCGTTCCTTGATGAAACCAACGAACATATCGACGGCCTCCGGGGTGTCATGGCGGAAGAACAGGCTGGTCTTGGTATCCAGCGCGGTGACGGCCGCCATCTCCTCATCACTCAGCGTGAAGTCGAATACATCGATGTTCTGTTCCATTCGTTCCCGATGCGTGGACTTGGGCAACGCCACGATGTTCCGCTGCACCAGCCAGCGCAGAATCACCTAGGCGACCGACTTGCCATGGGTTTCGCCGATTTTCGCCAAAGTCGGATTATCGAACATGCCGGATCGCCCTTCGTCGAATGGCGCCCATGCCTCCTACGAGTAACCGCCACTCTGTGTAGACGGGATATGGGATAATCGGCGATGGTACTTTGCGTATGGACACGGTCCGAAAACACTTGGCTTCGATGAGTTCGCAGCAGACTTGCGATTCGTCCGCAACCAGTCGCGCCGGCAACGCGCCGCAGCACGGCGAACAAGTGCGATTTTCCGTCGACCGACATACGCAAAACGCTGGAATTCCAACGTTTCTTAAGGATGGAACACAACATTGGCTGAGTTTATTTACCAGATGATCAAGGCCCGCAAGGCTTACGGCGACCGAGTGATTCTTGACGATGTGACCCTGAGCTTCCTGCCGGGCGCGAAGATCGGCGTCGTCGGCCCGAACGGCATGGGTAAGTCCACGCTGCTGAAGATCATGGCCGGCCTCGACACCGTTTCCAACGGCGAAGCCTACCTGACCCCTGGTTTCACCGTCGGCATTCTGCAGCAGGAGCCGCCGCTGGACGACACCAAGACCGTCGGCGAGAACATCAAGATGGCATTCGGCCCGATCGCCGAAAAGGTGGCGCGTTTCAACCAGATTGGCGAGGAAATGGCCAATCCGGACGCCGATTTCGACGCGCTGATGGAAGAAATGGGCAAGCTGCAGAACGATATCGACGCGGCCAACGGTTGGGATCTCGACTCCCAGCTCGAGCAGGCCATGGACGCTCTGCAGTGCCCGGATCCGGATACGCCGGTGAGCGTGTGCTCCGGTGGCGAGCGCCGTCGTGTGGCACTGTGCAAGCTGCTGCTCGAGGCTCCGGATCTGCTGCTGCTCGACGAGCCCACCAACCATTTGGATGCCGAATCGATTCTGTGGCTGGAGCAGTTCCTGCACCAGTACAAGGGCGCCGTCATCGCCGTCACCCACGATCGTTACTTCATGGACAATGTGGCCGAATGGATCTGCGAAGTGGATCGCGGCCACCTGTATCCATACAAGGGCAACTACTCCACCTACCTGGAGACCAAGGCCAAGCGTATGGAGATCCAGGGCGCCAAGGACGCCAAGCTCGCCAAGCGCCTGAAGAGCGAGCTCGACTGGGTGCGTTCCTCGCCGAAGGCCCGTCAGGCCAAGAACAAGGCCCGTCTGGAACGTTACGACCAGATGGAGCAGGAGGCACGCAACAACAAGAAGCTCGACTTCTCCGAAATCCAGATTCCGGCCGGCCCGCGTCTGGGTTCCACCGTGCTGGAAGCCGAGCATATCCACAAGGCGTTCGGCGACCGCGTGCTCATCGACGACTTGAGCTTCACCCTGCCGCGTAACGGCATCGTCGGCGTGATCGGCCCGAACGGCGTAGGCAAGTCCACCCTGTTCAAGACCATCGTCGGCTTGGAGCCGTTGACCTCCGGTTCGCTCAAGATCGGCGACACCGTGAAGATCAGCTACGTCGACCAGAACCGTGCCGGCCTTGACCCGAACAAGAACCTGTGGGAGGCCGTGTCCGACGGACTCGACTTCATCGAGGTGGCCGGAGTGGAAGTGCCGACCCGCGCCTACGTGGCGTCCTTCGGCTTCAAGGGTTCCGACCAGCAGAAGCTGGTGGGCGTGCTGTCCGGCGGTGAGCGCAACCGTCTGAACCTGGCGCTGACCCTGAAGCAGGGCGGCAACCTGCTGCTGCTCGACGAACCGACCAACGACCTTGACGTCGAAACCTTGGAATCCCTCGAAAACGCGCTGCTCGCCTTCCCGGGCTGCGCCGTGGTGATCTCCCACGACCGTTGGTTCCTCGACCGTGTGGCCACGCACATCCTCGCATGGGAGGGCACCGACGAAAATCCGGCCAACTGGTACTGGTTCGAAGGCAACTTCCAGGCCTATCAGGAGAACCGCATCGCCCGTCTCGGCGAGGATGCGGCCCGCCCGCACCGCCTGCACCGCAAGCTGACCCGCTAAAGGCAGACAGATCCAATCAAGTCGCGTTAAGCGCAGATTTCAGCAAAGCGCCACCCTTCATTACGAGCGGTGGCGCTTTGCCATACGTCAACCGTTTGCCGCTAACCAACCGTTCATTCTTCTCACGTACTCGTTACAAAACAATCCGGCGAAATTTACTACGTGTGGATAGACTCGATGCCAGCATAAAGAGCTATCCACACGCGGAAGGAATCGAGGCCATCATGACGCAGACAGACATGACGCCGCTGCAGCGACTGGCAAAGGTGCTCCAGCTGGGCACGCCCTCAAACTATCGCAACCATACGTATATCAACGGCGAAAGCCTGTACTTCCCCACTGGCCGAGTCTACGGCGGACAGGTCATCGCGCAGTCGCTGATGGCCGCGTCGAGAACCGTCGCTCCGTCCCGTCTGCCGAATTCCATCCACGGCTATTTCATTTCGGCCGGCGATATCCGTCAGGATCTGCTGTTCGACGTGGAAAATCTGCGTGACGGACGTTCCTTCTCCGCCCGTCGCGTGAATGTCACGCAGGCGCAGGGCTCGATTTTGACGGCAATCGCCAGCTTCCAGGAACATGACCAGGAAGGCATCGAATTCGCCGACCCGATGCCTGAGAACATTCCCGATCCCGACAGCCTGACCAGTGCGAAGCAACTGATGGAGCCGTATGCGGAACAGTCGCCGTTCGCCAAGTATTATGCGGAGAAGTCGCCGTTCGATATTCGCCATGTGACGCGCACCATCATGCTTGGCGCCGACAAGAAGAGCGCCAGCGAGGATTCCGGCAAGCAGATGGTGTGGATGAAGGCCGACGGCAAGGTGGACGTGCCGCAGGTCATGCATCGTGCGATGCTGGCGATGGGCTGCGACCAGATCATGCTGGAGCCGATTCTGCGCCGTGCTGGCTTAAGCATCGCCACGCCGGGCATTTCGTATGCGTCCATCGACCATTCGATGTGGTGGTACCGCGACATCGACATCAACCAGTGGCATCTGTACGTGCAAGACACGCCGACCGCGGCGCACGGACGCGGCTTGGGCCAAGCGAAGGTCTACACACAGGATGGCGAGCTGGTGGCCTGCATGGCGCAGGAAGCGATGTTCCGCGTGCCGAAGAAGGACTGAGACGGAGTTAAAGAAGGTCTGACGTTCAGACTTTCGATTTCGTGGCAGGATTCGTAGCCGATTTTGTAGACGCCTTCGTGGCGGCGGCCGCATAGCGATTGCGCTGTGCGGCCTTTTTCACGGCCGGACTTTCCGGCCCGTCGATAGGCGGGATGCGGCACAGCCACTCCCCCACGATGCCGACGATCATGTCGGCGACGCATACCACGCAGGCCACCACGCATTCGATGATGGCTTGGCTATAGAATTCCGCCTCACCATGCGGCAGACTCATGATGATCTGCCCACCGTACCAGCCGGCCAACGCCGCGCCCGCAAGTCCGAGCGCTTTGCAGGCCACCAGCGTGCCGAACGCCTTCTGCGGGTCCAATGGCTTGAGCTGCGCGCGTTTGACGGGATCTTTGGTCGTGTATTTATGAATCTGCAGAGCCATGTACAGCACCACACCGCCCAACACGGCCAGCACCACCGGCACGATCCAGGGTGCGCCAACCAACGGCAGGCCTGAAATCTCGCCGTATTTCGCCAATCCCATGCCGGCCAGCACGCCAAGCGCGGCCGCAAGGACGAATGACCACCAAGGGGTTCTGCGTGCTCTCATAGCGTGTCTCCGATAATCCAATTGTCGGTCAGCATGCCCACTTGCGCGGCGTCCGGAGCCATCGCCAGCAGGAACGCGACCGGATCCCTGCCGAGTTTCGCGTCCGGATCCATGTCGAACCATGGGGCGAGCACGGCCGCATGCTCACGTGCGGCCGGCCACGGCACCATGCAATCAGGTTCGTTGCGGACCACGCCTTCCATGTCCACAAGGTCGAGGTCGAGGTCATCCGAAATGGAGGATGACACCGATTCCAACGCACCGATAAGCTCACGCGCGTCCATGCGCGTGGAAATCTGCATGACGGCGGCCATTTTGTCCGGATAGTCGTCGACCTGGCTGACATGGTACAGCGGCGAAATACCTTCCACCTGGTTGCCGGGAAGCGCGTCGATGGCCACGATCGCCTGACGGAACTGGTGTTCCGCATCAGTTGAAACGCTATCCAGGGAAATGACCGCTCGACGGGATGCCGGTCCCGGTTTCGCCGCGGCCGCAGCGGCTGCTTTGGAGGCCGCCGTACCTTCCGGAAGTTCAATGGAATCAATGGATTCAACAGAATCGGCATCGTCAATCGCATCAACGTCATCTGCAGACGTCCCAATGTCGGAATCGCGAACTATGGGATCCTGAGCTCCGGCAACCATCCAATCGTCCGCGATCTCATCGATATGGTCGCGGTCGGACGTTTCGTGCAGCAGTTGCGCCACGGAACCGGCGTGCGCTCCCCCGAGTTCTGCGTCCGGTTCAAGCGCAAGCCACGGCCCCAATACGAAAGCCCGCTGCCATGCGCGCGGATGCGGCAACGTCAGGTCGGGGTCGGCGCTTTCCTGCCCGTCAAAGTCGATGATGTCCAAATCGAGCGTGCGCGACGTCCAATGGTCGGTGCGCACGCGACCATGTGAGGCTTCGATGCGCTGCAAACCGGCCAGCAGTTCGGCGGCCGAAAGCCTGGTATCCACGGACACGACCGCATTGCGGAATTCCGCAGTACCTTCCGGCATGCCCCATGCGTCGGTCCGATAGAGCGGCGACACCCCCGTCACCTGCGTGGAGGGAAGCCCATCAATGCACCGAACGGCGTCACGCAAGGTGGCGGTCACATCGCCCTGATTGCCTCCCATGGCGATGATGGCATGATGCACCTGGCCATGTTCCGACGACCGCTCACGCGATGGACTGTCAACTGTTTCACGGGAACGTTCCACGGTCACGCTGACATCGTCGAACGGCACGGTGATCGGCGCATTCGGCTTATGCACGGTGACCTGCGTGCGGCACACGGCCGGAAAGCCGAGAATCATGCCGACGATACGATTGGCCAGCTTTTCAATCAAATCGACGTGTTCGCCTTCGATGATGGCCACGATGCCTTTGGCGATCGCACCATAGTCGACGGTGTCGTTCAGATCGTCGGAACGGCCGGCGGCAGCGAGGTCGAGGAACAGCGTGGCGTCCACCACGAAGGTCTGGGCCCGCTCATGCTCGAAGTCGAGCACGCCATGTTTGCCCGTCGCGCGGATTCCCGTCAGTCGAATCTGATCCATACCAGCCTTCCTTTGCCGTTCCTACGTTCCGTATTCCTATTATTTCCGCGATTGCGATGTTGTGACTATCTGCGATTCGCACGGTCACGCGTTCGCATACTCGCGCCATGCGTTGCCGACGGCGACCGCGTCGCGGCTTTTCGCCACGTCATGCACGCGCACGGCCCACACACCATGTTCCGCGCACAGGGCGCTGATGGCCGCGGTGGCGTTGTCTTTTGAGGCCATGTCCGGCTCGGTCACACCGGCGCCGGCAAGCAGCGAGCCGACGAAACGTTTGCGGGACGCGCCGATCAGCACCGGATAGCCAGCCGCGTTGAACCGGTCAAGCGCCGCCAGAATCGGCAGGTTATGCTCCACGCCCGGCTTGGAGAAGCCCAGGCCCGGGTCGATGATGACCTGTTCGGCCTGCACCCCGGCTTCAAGCACCGCATCCACCTGACGCATCAGCTCGTCATACACGTCATTCACCACGCCATGCTCGTAGCGGGAGGTGTCGGCGTCCGGCACATTGCCCGCGGCGCCGGCAAGCCAGCCACGCCAATGCTGCACGATGTACAGGCAGTCGGAATGGTCGGCCACCACATGCGGCAGTTCGCGGTCCAACTGGCCGCCGGACACGTCGTTGATGATCTGCGCGCCATGTTCGAGCGCGGCCAACGCCACCGAAGCGCGCGTGGTGTCGATGGACAGCACCGCCCCTTCGGGAATCAGCGCGTCCACAGCGCCCAGCACACGGGCCTTCTCGTCGGCTTCGCTGACGCGTTTGGCTCCCGGACGGGTGGATTCCGCTCCGATGTCGATGATGTCGGCACCGGCTTTCATCATCGCCTCGCCATGGGCTTTGGCCGCCTCCGGAGCAAGCCAGAGGCCGCCGTCGGAGAAGGAATCCTCCGTGATGTTGAGCACGCCCATCACCAACGTGCGCCGGCTATCATGAATCGCCTTCATATCAATCGCCATCGGTTTTCTTCCTTCATTCATTCCGTTCTTCCGTTCGGTTCTGTCCGATTCCGCCCGGTAAAGCGCACTTACGAATGGTTCGACAGAATCAGGCTCATCGCCTCGGTCCGCGTGGCCGCGTCGCGCATGCATCCTCGCACCGCCGAGGTGACGGTACGGGACTGCGCCTTCTTGACGCCACGCATGGCCATGCACATGTGGTCGCATTCGGTGACCACGATCACGCCACGCGCGTCGATGCCTTCCATCAACGCGTCGGCCACCTGCTGGGTGAGCCGCTCCTGCACCTGCGGACGGCGTGCGTACAGTTCCACCAACCGTGCCAGTTTGCTTAAGCCCGCCACTTGGCCGTTCTGCGGGATGTAGCCGACGTGGGCCACGCCATGGAACGGCAGCAGATGATGCTCGCAGACGGAGAACAGTTCGATGTCGCGTACGAGGACCATTTCGTCGGTGTCCACCTTGAAACGGGTTTTCAGCACTTCCTCTGGCCCGTGTCCGAGGCCGGCGAACAGCTCCTTGCACGCGCGCCCGATACGGTCCGGCGTGTCCAGCAGACCTTCACGGTCCGGATCCTCGCCGATGGACTTCAAGAACAGGCGCACGGCCTGGCGCACGCCTTCCTCGTCATAGCCGACAGGCCCGGCCGCATGAGCGGCACGGGCCTTGTCGTCGAAGAGGGTATCGAAATCGGTATCGCTCATCAGTTGGTCAATCCTGCGCTTTTCTTCAGCTTGTCGGGAATCGGGACCGGCGGAATGTCGGAATCGGGACGCTTCTCGTCGCTCAACCAGACCTCGCGCTTCGGCGCCTTCTTGATGTTGGCGAAGATGGCGGCAAGCTCCTTCTCGTTGAGCGTTTCCTTGACGAGCAGCTGACGTACCAGCTCGTCGAGGATGTCGCGGTTCTCGTTAATGACGTTCCATGCTTCGGTATGCGCGGTCTCCACAAGCTTGAGCACTTCCTCGTCGATGATTTCGGCGGTGTGCGCGGAGTACTTGTGGGTGAGCGCGCCGAGATCGCTTTGCTCGTCGTCGGACCACTTGATGGCGCCCAGCTTCTCGGAGAAGCCGTAGTCGAGCACCATCTGACGCGCGATGTTCGTGGCCTTTTCGATATCGTTGGAAGCACCGGTGGTCGGGTCGTGGAACACGACCTCTTCGGCGGTACGGCCGCCCATGGCGTACGCCATCTGATCGAGCAGCTGGTTGCGGGACATGGAGTAACGGTCCTCGGTTGGCATGACCGCGGTGTAGCCCAGTGCACGGCCGCGCGGCAGAATCGTCACCTTGGTCACCGGATCGGTGTCGTTCATGGCGGCCGCGACCAGCGCATGGCCACCCTCGTGATATGCGGTGTTGCGTAGCTCGTCGAGAGCCATGCCCTTGGAACGACGCTTCGGACCGGCCTGAACACGGTCGATGGCCTCGTCGATGGCGCGGTTGTCGATGAGCTGGGCGCCGGCACGGGCGCACAGCAACGCGGCTTCGTTCAACACGTTGGCAAGGTCGGCGCCGGTGAAGCCCGGCGTGCGCACGGCGATCATATGCAGGTCGACGTCCGGCACGAACGGCTTGCCCTTGGCGTGTACCTTCAGAATCGCCTCGCGGCCTTCCAAATCAGGTGCTTCGACGGCCACCTGACGGTCGAAACGACCCGGGCGCAGCAATGCCGGATCGAGCACATCCGGACGGTTGGTCGCAGCGATGATGATGAGGTTCGTATCGTTGTCGAAGCCGTCCATCTCGACGAGCAGCTGGTTCAGCGTCTGCTCGCGTTCGTCGTGGCCACCGCTCATGCCGGAACCGCCACGCTTGCGGCCGACAGCGTCAATCTCATCGATGAAGATGATGGCCGGAGCGTTCTTCTTGGCCTCATCGAACAGGTCACGCACACGGGAGGCGCCAAGGCCCACGAACATCTCCACGAAGTCGGAGCCGGCCATGGAGTAGAACGGCACGCCGGCCTCGCCTGCGATGGCGCGCGCCAGCAGCGTCTTACCGGTGCCTGGAGGGCCGTACAGCAGCACGCCGCGCGGAATGCGGGCGCCCAAAGCCTTGTAACGGGACGGGTCCTTGAGGAAGTCTTTGATTTCCTCGACCTCCTGCACGGCAGCGTCTTCGCCGGCCACGTCGGAGAACTTGGTGGTCGGGGTCTGGCCGTCGAGCAGTTTGCCGCTGTTCTTCTTGCCGCCCATGCCGAACATGCCGCCAGCGGCACCGCCCATACGGCTCATCAGGAACCAGAACAGGCCGAAGATGATCAGGAACGGCAACAGCGAGGTGAGCAGGTAGGTCCAGATGCTGGTCTGCTGCATGGACGCGGTCCAGCCCTTGGCCGGATCGGCCTTCTGCACGGCCTTGACCACGGCCGCGGACTGCGCATACGTGTAGTAGAACTGCACGTTCTTGCCGTAGTTCTTCGTACGTCCGGTGTCCGGGTCGGTGGCGGAGTAATCGCTCGACAGCTTGAGCTTGACCTGCTGGGTGTTGTCCACGATCGTCGCATACTCGACGGTGTTGCCGTTGAGGATCTGCATGCCATCCTTGGTGTCGATGGTCTGCGAGCCCGCACCGGCGAAAAGCTGGAACATGGTCACGGCAAGCAATGCCACGACCACAACCCACAGCCACGGCGACTGCCAGAACGGACGGGGGCCGTTGGACTTGTTGCCGTTCGCCCCGTTGCCACCGTTCTTGCCGTCATTGTTGCGGCTAAACGGATTGGTGAACGGGTTATTGCCCCCGTTGGGTTTGTTGCCGCCGCCATTGCTTGGCGGCTGGTTCGGACCAGGGAAACTCATGCCTGACCTCCTTCATAGACTGACGGTTTCAGCACCGCGATCGAATCGAGGTTGCGGTAGTACTCGTCGTAATCCAAGCCGAAACCGACCACGAATTCATCGGGAATCTCACGTCCCTTGTATTTCACATCAACATTGACCTTGCGACGTGCCGGCTTCTCCAGAAGCGCAAAAATTTCCACGGAAGCCGCTCTACGGCGCTTGAGCTCGTCGACCAGCCAAGCCAGGGTGATGCCCGAATCGATGATGTCCTCGACGATCAGCACATGGCGTCCTCGCACATCCGTGGACAGATCCTGACGAACCGTGATCTTGCCGCTCGACTCCGTGCCGGAACCGTAGCTCGACAGGCTCATGAAATCCATTTGGACCGGAATGCTCATGGCCTGGGAGAACGCCGCAAGCGTGTTCACGGCTCCCTTGAGCACGCAGACCAGCAGCGGGTTCTTGCCACGATAGTCTTCACTGGCTTGTGCCGCGGCACGGTTGATGATGTCGGAGATCTCTTCTTTGCTGATCAGCTCGTGATCAATGTCTTCTTGTACGTCAGCGATTCGCATGCCCACCATCTTGGCACATGCGAATGACGTGTTTCTGGCTATATGCTGAATATCCGCTGGGAAGATTCACACGTGGCCGTTCACAGCTTCGGCAGACCGGCCACGAATGTGTCGATGGCCGCCTTCGCCGCCGCGAAATCGGTGGGATTGTTGACGATCACCGCGAAGGTCAACGCTCCGCCGTTCAACCGCGACACATTGCCGGTCATGGAGGTCACGTCGCCCAGACTGCCGGTTTTCACACGGATCAGCCCCGCTTCGTCAGCATCGTTCAGACGGCTCTCAGCGGTGCCGACGAAGCCCATGACGGACATTCCTTCGGCTGCGGCCGCCCCCGATCCCGCAGCCAGATTGCGCAGTTGCACTTCGAGCAGGGTGCGCGCCGTCAGTTTCGAATCCTCCGTAAGTCCCGAACAATTGCGCATGTCGAGCCCGGTCGTAGTGATGCCTTTGCGCTCCAGCACGCTTTTCACAGCCTGCACCGCGCCAGCCGGCGAATTGTCCGCGCCGACCTGCAACGCCAGCAGCCTGCCGAATTCCTCGGCGAGCGAATTGTCGGAATGCCGCATGGTGAACGCCATAATCTCGTTCAACGACGCCGAACGCACGGAGGCAAGCGGATGGGATGCCCCCGCAACCGTGCCTTGCGATACAAATCCCTGAACCGTGATGCCCTGTTCGGCCAGCCGCTGCTGGAACACCAGCGCCGCGTCACGCGCCGGCTGCATGCTCAATGCCGGATACGCCGAGAACACATCAGGATTGGCCGGACCTGTCCCGTTCCAATTCCTGCCGCCGTCCACGGCCATGGAAGCTGTCGGGGCGTAGTACAGGTGGTCCGTGTCGAGTTCGGCGATGCCTTGCGGCCAGCGGTCGTTGCCGAACAGTGTGTCGTCATAAGCCAATGTCACGGAGGTGATGCCACGCTGCCGCAACGCCTGTGCGGTCCGCCCGGCAAGCGTGCCCAATCCGGCACGTCCGTTGATGTGGTTCGCGTCGGACGCTCCGGCTCCCAACAGCATGTCGCCGTTGCCTTTGAGCACCAGACGCGCGGTGCCGTCCTGGGACTGTTCCAGATAGGTCTGCGTGTCCAGGGTCTTGCCCATGTCGAGTTCGACGGCGGCCGCATACGCCGTCAACGTTTTCATGGTGGATGCTGGCGTGCGGGGCACGTCGATGTTGTTTTCCGCGGCCACGTTGCCCGACGCGTCGGCGATGGCGATGGAGAATTCGCCGCCGAAGCCGGCGGCTGAGGCTCGGAACGCGTCGGTCAGCGCGCGCGCAGCGGCCGGATCGATGGTCTTGGAAGCGTCGATGTCGGCGACCACGTCGGCCGCCTCGATCGAACGGCCGGCAGCGGCGGCCGTCGAATGTTCGACATGGCGCAATGTGAGGACGCCCGGTGCGACATCGCACATGTCGGCCACTGCATAGCCGACGCACAGTGCGACGGTGGCCACGACGGAAACCGCCACCGTGATCGCTCGGCGTCGTCGCGTATAGCGGTAATCGCCAGCGTCATCCATAGCCAAACCACACCCTCTCTTCGTCATCTTTTCACCATCCGCACCGTATGGATCGCCACGAAACATCTCATGACCGTTCACACCGCCGCGGGCAAGCCTCAGCCCTTATGCTCGATCGGCTTCCATTCGGACTTGGCGAACACCGCCTGGAACGAAATCGGCACATAGCTCAGCATGTAGATCGGGAAGGCCAGCACGTAGGCGAGCAGCTCCTTGTTGGTGGCGCCCACGTGATCGCGTTCCGCCACGATGGTCAATGCGGCGAGTCCCATCATGCCGATCACCGATATCACAATGCCGGATGTCCAGCCGGTCAGCGAATTCAGCTGGCTTTGCCATGTCACGAAACCGCAGGCGGCGAACAGCATGCCCAACAGCACGCGTGCGATGCCGAGCACGGTGAACGGGCACAGCAGCAGCGTGAAATCGACGGCGGAGAAATCACGTTCCCTGACCGCGCGCTTGATCAACGCCGGTCCGTAATAGCGGAACACCTGCAGGAATCCCTTGCTCCAACGCAGGCGTTGACGCCAGCTTTGCGCGAAGGTGACCGGCTGCTCGTCGTACAGGATGGCGGTGCCGCAGTAGCCGATGCGGTCGCCGTGCAGCACGCTGTCCATGGTGAATTCCAGATCCTCGGTGAGTAGGTGGAATTTCCAGCCGTTGTTGCGACGCATGATCTCCTGGGAGAACATGAAGCCGGTGCCGCCCACGTGGCAGCTGTTGCCGAGCCACATGCGGGAGGCGGAAACGAAGCGCGATTCGCGGATGAACCACAACGCGGAACCGGACGACACCCAATTGTCGGACAGGTTCACGGAATTGCGGTAGCTGGTGAGGATTTTGAAACCGGCTTGGAAGCCCTTGTTCATTTCCTCGATGTAGTGCTTGTCGAGTTTGTTGTCGGCATCGAACACGAAAAAGGCGTCATACGGGTCGGATGCGCCCGACTCGTTCATCTGGTCGAGCAGATAGGTCAGCGCGTAGCCTTTGCCGACCTGCTCCTTGTTGAATCGTTCGATGACGTGGCATCCCATGTTTCGGGCCACTTCGGCGGTGTTGTCGGTGCAGTTGTCGGCCACCAGCCAGATGTCGATGAGCTCGCTCGGATAGGTTTGCGAATGCAGGCAGTCGATGAGGTTGCCGATGACGTTCGCTTCGTTTCGCGCGGAAATCAGCACCGCGTACCGTTTGTTCATCGGCGCTTCGGGGAACTTGATCGGCTTGGCGAACAGCGAGATGACGATGCAGACCGCTTGGTAGAGCATGCCGGCGCCGCCCAAAACCACCAGCACGACATCAAGTACGCTCAGCAATACCATTAACGCCACCTACTTCTCGGATTGTCATCCGTTCCCTGCGATTGCGACCCGTCCGCTACCTGCGGTCCGGCTTCCGTCTGCGCTCCGTCCGCTTCCGCGGTTCCCCGCAGCGGCTTGCGATCGACCCCGTCCAACACGTGCTTCGGAATGGCGACGGTCTGCGATTCGTCGGCATCCCCGGTCTCGTCGGACCGAGTGATATTGTACGCCTGCTCCTGCAGGAAGCGCACGTCGTCGGGAATCGGCACATGCGCGCTCGACCCCTGCACGGCGCGCGGCACGGCGTGCAGGTGCTCGCTGATGACTTCGGCGCCTTCCACCAGCTTCGACTTCTTGTCCGGAACCGGATCGTCCATCAGCGGCGAATCGACCAGATCGTACCGCTTGGTGTAGGTGCGGGCGATCGTCTGGATCGAGGCGACGATAGGCAGCGCCAGGAACGCGCCGATCGCGCCGAACAGCGAGCCGAAGGCCAGGACGGCAAGGAAGGCGACCGCATCGTTGACGTCCATGGTGCGGCGGGAGATCTTCGGCGCGAAGATCAGGTTTTCGATCTGCTGGTAGACGCAGATGAACGCCACCACGGCGATCGCCTGCCACAAACCACAGCTGCCCCAGGCGAACAGCACCGGCAACGCGCCGCCGATGTACGTGCCGAGCATCGGGATGAACTGCGATACGACGCCGCAGAACAACGCCAACGGCATCCAATACGGCACGTGCAACGCCATCAGGCAGATCGAGGTGAAGAACGCGTTGAGCACGGCGAGGATGGCACGTGAGAACAGGAACGATGAGATCTGCGTCTGGCTGACGGTCCAGACGAACAGGAACCGGCGCTGCGCGGAGGGAGCCATCCACTGGCAGGCCGCGCGGCGCAGCTTCGGGCCGGCCGCCGAAATGTAGAACGTGGTCATGATCACCGTCATGAGGTTCAGCAGGAAGCTGAAGAATCCGGACACCGTGCTGATGGCGGTGCCCGCGAAATCCGTGACCCACGAGGTCTGGATGTTCTTCAGAATCTCACCGCCGAGACTGTTGATCTCAGGAAGCTTGAAATCCGTGTATTGCGCCACGAAATCGCAGATCTGCTGGTAGAGGGCCGGCAGACCGTTGCACAAAGCGATGACCTGCTGCACGAACAGATTGCCGAACAGACCGAACATCACGCAAAGCAGGACACCCAACATCAGCAACGCGAAAATCGAAGCGAACGAACGCTTCCAGCCATGCTTGACCAGCGGAATCACCACCGGCTCCACGGCGAGCGCCAGGAACAGCGAGATGACGACGTCGATGATGAGGTATTCGATTTTGCCCCAACTGCGCCAGCAGAAGGAGAGCAGCACGATGGCGATGGCGATGTACAGCAGCGCGCGACCCAGCCATTCCGGAGGTCTGCGTGGATCGCCTTTCGCAGGGAACAGCGTGCCGAGATCCCAACGCATTTCGTCGGTATTGCCGCACTGTCCGGACGTTCCCGTCCTCTTGTCCGTATCCATATGCTGTTCGCGTTCGCTCATGGCTCCTTATTGTAGACAGGCACCGTGTACGGGCTGGAACCTATTCTTGAAACCATGCTGAACGTTTCAATTGTCATCCCCGCCTGGAATGAACAGGAGCGTATCAACGATTGCCTGCTCAACGCCACCCGGCAGACCGTGATGCCTCATGAGGTGATTGTCGTCGATAACCGTTCCACTGATTCGACCGTTGCCGTGGTGGAGCAGTTCATGAAGGACCATCCGGAAGCGCCGGTGAAGCTGCTGCATCAGGATGATGAGCAGGGTCTGATTCCAACGCGTGATTATGGTTTGAATCATGCCACCGGCGATATTCTTGGCCGTTTCGATGCCGACTGCATGATCCGCCCGGACTGGGTGGAGGTGGTGTCCGGCATTTTCACCGAGGATCCGGATGCGATGGGCGCCACCGGTCCGGTGATGTATTACGATTTGCCGAGCCGTCATTTCGGGCTTCGCGGGGACAATTCCACCCGCAAACGTATTTATAGGGCCGATGATGGGCAACCTCTGCTGTTCGGTTCCAACATGGCCCTGCGCGCCACCGCCTGGCGCGAAATCGCCGACGAGGTCTGCCAAGACAAGGCGGATGTGATGCATGAGGACATCGACATCTCGCTGCATCTGTTGGGCAAGGATCTCAAGACCGTGTATTGTCCGCGGATGATCGCGGGCATCAGCGCACGTCGTATGGACACGTCTCCGGCATCGTTCCTCAACTATATGCGCCGTTTCAAGAACACGTTCAACGCGCATCCGCAGCATTACCGCAAGCACAAGCCGGAAATCCTCATCACCGCGTTATATCCTGTGATGCATCTGCTGTATCCGGTGTGGCAGAAGGTGTTGAACACCGCTGATATCAATCCGGCCGAGGCCGCGTGGATCAACGAGCAGATGGAATTGGCCGAACAGGAAGGCCATGAGCTGTATGACGACACTCCCACTGATGAGGAGTGGAGCGAGAAGCACGAGGAATAGCGATTAGGTATAGCGATTATTCGCGGCGTATTTTCCGCGGATAGCGAACGGACGGCACCGACCATGCGATCGATGCCGTCCGTTTTGTTTTTACGATTGCGGTTTTGCGATTGCGCCTACCGCAGTCGGACCTACATCAGGCTCTTGTAGATGGCGAGGATGTCTTCCTGGGTGGCCTGGCGCGGGTTGCCCGGCGTGCACACGTCGTGGAAGGCGTCATGGGCCAGCGGCTCCAGGTCGGCTTCGGTGGCGCCAACTTCGGAGATCTTGGTCGGGTTCTTCAGATCCACGGTGAGCTTGTGCACCGCCTGGACGGCCTCTTCACGCACGGTTTCGATGTCGCCGGTGTAGGCGTCGGCGATACCGAAGGCGTCGGCGATGTCACGGTACTTCTCGCCGGTGTAGTCCTTGTTGTATTCCATGACCGGGGCCAGCAGGATGCCGTTGGCCACACCGTGCGCCACGCCGAGGCGGCCGCCCAGCGGGTGGGCCATGCCGTGCACCAGACCGAGGCCGACGTTGGAGTAGGCCATGCCGGTGATGTAGGAGGCGTAGGCCATCTGTTCGCCGGCCGGAATGTCTCCATCGGCGCTCTTGGCGAGGTTCTTGGCGATCATGCGGATGGTCTGCATGGACAGGCAGTCGGACAGGCTCCACGCGCCCGGTGTGATATAGCCTTCGATGGCGTGGGTCAGGGCGTCGAGTCCGGTGGCCACCTTGAGGCCGCGCGGCATGGAGTCGGTCAGGTCCGGATCCACGAAGGCGACGATTGGGATGTCGTGCGGGTCGACGGCCACGAACTTGCGCTTGTTGGCCGTGTCGGTGATCACATAGTTGATGGTCGTTTCGGACGCGGTGCCAGCGGTGGTCGGCACACCGAAAATCGGCACGGACGGGTTCTTGGTGTCGGCCACGCCTTCAAGGGACAGCACGTCGGCGAATTCCGGATTGGCAGTCACGATGCCGATGCCCTTGCAGGTGTCCTGCGGGGAACCACCGCCCAGGCCGATCAGGAAGTCGGCTCCGGAGGCTGCGAACTTGGCGACGCCATCCTGGATGCACTCGACCGGCGGATTCGGCTTGACGTTGTCGAACACCTCATACGGCATGCCCGCCTCGTCAAGAACGTCGGTGACCTTCTTGACGGTGCCGGTCTCCAGCAGCACCGGATCAGTGACGATGAACGCCTTGGTGAAGCCATGGGACCTGGCGACGCCCGGAATCTCCTTGATGGCTCCGCGGCCGAAATACGCGGTCTGGTTGAAAATCATGCGATAGACCATAGTGCTCTCCTTTAAGCGACTGTGTGTTCAAGCGAAGACCACGGCATCCATCGCCGCGGCCAACGGTTTCATCATAAGCCCTTTTCCATGCGAGGAAGCACCCACGACACACAGTTTTTTCGTCAATATCCCACAACACCGGCAAAACCGGACAGCATACCGTCCGATGCCCGAAATCCTATTCTTCGGACGACGTGTCTTCTTTGGCGAACACCCACATGACCTCGTCCACGGAATGGGTGTCGGGGAAAATCGTAATCAGGAACCGTTCGCCGTCGTTTCTGACGTAGGCATACCGTATAGCGCCTTCCCTGCATATCCGGTCGCGGACGTAATCGTAGTCGAACAGCATGCGGAAGCCGTCCCGGTAGGCCGGCGCCACCAATTTGTCGCAATAGTCGAGCAGCATCTCGTGGAAGGAACCGCCATGTTTGTCAAGCATTTTTTGCACATAGCCGGGAACCACGACCGGCCGTTGCGTATCGGCACGCAGATTGACCACATAAGCGATCGAATACCGTGTATTCAAATGCTGCAGCAACGATTCCATGTCTTTGTTGCGTACCAGGATGTCCTCAAGCTGCTTGTTCAACGTGCGCAACTGCCTTTTGCCGCTGCCGCTGGCGTAGTAGCGCTTCTTGTCCTTGCGCATCTCGTTTTCCGCCTGGTTGACCAGATCCGGAATATCCTCGCCGTCATCGGATTCGGCCATGCCCACGGACAGCTCGCAACCGTGATCAAGCAGCTCCTGACGCATATATCCCATCTGTCGGGCGCTCTGCGCCATCGAATGGGCGAAACTGATGATCACGAACTCGTCGCCGCCGATGCGGTAGATATTATCGTCGCCGAAATAGGCGCGCGCCGCGTCCGCAAGCTCGCACAGCACCACGTCGCCTCTGGCATGACCCAAATGATTATTGATCTCATGCAGGCCAATCAGATCTATGTACATCACCGTCAACGGCTTGTCATGGGTGGCTTGGATGAATTCCACATCATCGTCGAAAGCGTTGCGGTTGAGCAGCCCCGTCAATGAATCCCGTCGGTACTCCTCGCCGTTCAACCGGACAAAGGACCCTATCGGCAGGTTCCGGCCAACCATCACCACGGCCCATGGATCGCTTTCGGAGCATTCACGTGAGGGAATCACCGCGAAGGAGATCATGCCGGTTCTGGCCAGCACCTCACTGCGGTACACTCCGAACGCGGATTTCTGCGAGAACAGCAGCGAACGGAGCGAAGCCAGATCCATATCAGCACGGAACCTGTCGGCATCGTCCGGATGCACCACGCGTTCGGCGATCAGCGTCTGCACGTAGGTTTTGAAATCATCGGTTTCCGGCGTCGGCAGTATGCCATCGCGTTTGACCGCGCGGTACTCGCCCGTCTTCACATTCAGTCGGGAGAGTTCCGCCACGCCATTGGCCAGAATCTCGAAGGTGCTGGCGGCGAGCGTGGACGTCTCAAGCATGGTACGGCCGTTGACGGGCACATAGCTGCCATGCATGAAATCGTTTGACATATCCCAGAAATGCCGGTCGTCGGGACGTTCGGCCAACAGCTTCTCCATCCGTCCCACCGGAAGCGGTTCGTGGAAGTAATACCCTTGGATGTACCGGCATCCCACGGACAGCAGCTGGTCGACCTGCTGTTTGGTCTGTGCGCCTTCGGCTATGACCAGCAGTCGCAGCTTTCTGGCCATGTTGACCACCGATTCGACGATTTTCAGCCCTTTGCTGGCATTGTCCTCATCGAGGTCGATGAATTTCATGTCAAGTTTGATCACATCGACGTTGATGTCCTTGAGCATGTTCAGCGACGAATACGCCGATCCGAAATCATCCATCAGCACCGCGATGTTGTCCGCATGCAGCTTGCGGATGGTGCTTTCCACTTTGGACAGGTTCCTGGCCACGGCGCTTTCGGTGATTTCCGTTTGGAGCAGCCGAGCGTCGACATCGTATTCGTTCAGCAGTCCGGTGAGCGTGTCCGCCACATCCATCTGGTCGATGTCCACCATGGAGACGTTCACGGAAATCGGCACCAGATTGCGGCCCTCACGTTCCCAACGTGCCAGCATCCGGACCACGGAACGCCATACGAACACGTCCAGTCGGGAGATTTGTCCGGCCTGTTCCAGCATGGGAACGAACCTGCCCGGAGATACCACACCATATTTGGGGTGGTTCCAACGCACCAGCGCCTCGGCACCGACGATGGCACCCGTAGCCGCATTGCATTTGGGCTGCAGGTAGAAGCAGAACTCGTTGTTGTCGAACGCACGGTCGATCTCGTCGAACGTCAGCTCCGGCACAAGCTCGTCGGTGGACGGCGTCCTGCCCATTTCCGGTGTGTCAGCCAAACAGATTCCTTCCTGTCACCACGTCCTATCCGTGATATTCACCGTTGTACTGTATCAGGGTGACGTCCTCAACACCCTCGATGGCACGAATCCGCTCGGCGAACGTCATGTCCTTGTCGTCGCAGAACACTTCCACGGCCATCTCCACATGGTCGCCACGCATGGTTTTGGATTTGACGAAGAACTTCGTGCGGCCGAACGCGCGCGTGATGTCGTCCCCGACCGCGTCGGAAGCGTAATGGATCACCGCGATGTACACGCGGCCCTTGTCCTGATGCGAATAGAACAGGGCGAGCATGCCGATCATCACCGCGCCGGCGACCACCACCAGCAGATACATGCCCGCGCCGGCCGCGATGCCGGACGTGATGGCCCAGAACAGGTACAACAGGTCCATCGGATCCTTCACGGCGGTACGGTAACGCACGATGGACAGCGCGCCCACCATACCAAGCGAGATCACGATGTTCGTGCTGATGGCCAATGTGACCATGCAGGTGAGCACGCACATGCCCACCAGCGTCACCGCGAAGCTGCGCGAATACACGACGCCCGTGTAGAACCGCCGGTATACGCAGTAGATGACGATGCCCACCAGCAGCGCCACCAGCAGGGCCAGCGCCATTTTGGGCACGTTGTATTGACTGAAGGAGTTCAGCACCGATTTCTTGATCATGTCGTTTACGCTCATGGTTTCGCTTTCTCTTTTGCGATTGTTCGGTTATTACGTTTTCTACGATTGCCGATGTTTTCGGCTGCGCGTTTTCGTCCGTCTGTTTTCGGTCTTCCGCGATACGTCCGACCGGTGCGCTCAAGTCACACGCTCGGCACGTTCCAGCCTTCCTGCCAGTAGTCGAAACCCCGCAGATACGAGGCTTTGTCATAGCACAGCACGTATTTCGAGGCGGCCGTTATCTCCTGCGCCTTGCCTGGCAGAATGTCACGCACGATCTGCGGCAGGAATTCGGTGAATTTGACCTCCATCACCAGCTTGCCCGGCTCAAGTACCGGCAGAGTGGGCAGACCACGGTCGAAAACGTCGAATCCATCCACCGCCGCGCGCACGTTCATATCGAAGGTGATGCGCACCGTGCCCGCGTCGAGGATCCACGGCTCACGCTCGTAATCGACGATCACCCGCGGCCGCAGCACATTGCTCATGTATTCCACATAGAATTCCCGGCACAACGGCTCTTCGCTGTGTTCCATGAATCCGACGTCGCCGGCCAGTATCCGGTCGAACTGCTCGTGCGTGAGCGGCGCGTCCTCCTTGTAGATCCAACTGTCGCTTTTGCGCTTGCGTTCCAGCTTGATCACCCGGTCGCTGTAATCGTAAATACGGATACGGTATTTCTTGCGCATCAGCACGCCGTCCACCTTCTCCTGGTAGGCGGTGTTCCAATAATCGTCGAAATACAGGCTGCGAATCATATAGCAGCCGCCACGCGCATGGCTGTCCTGTTCAAGCAACGGAGCCAAACGCAAGTTCAGATCGGCTTTCTGCCCGTACGAAATCAGATACTTGAGCTCATGCCGGTAATGTTCCTCACAGCGGCGCGGAGGCATGGAAAGCTCCTCGCCGACACGGCGGCGGACCCGTTCCAGCAGTTTCGACGCCCCGCCATCACCGCGCATTGACATCCTCCACTATCTTCCCGGATTTGATGTAGAAGCATCTCGTGCCGTACGTCTTGCCGGTGTCGGTCATGTAGTAGTCGAAGGCGTCCTGCGTCTTGCCGGAGGCGTTGCGCGCCCGCACTCGTATGAAATACTGTCCGTCGCCTGGCAGGTCCGTCACCGTCTCCGGCAATGCCAGATCGGTTTTGGAGAAGATGACGTCCTCACACAGATAGTCCTTGGCGACGGTGACGTCGTAGCTCAGATCCTCGCCACGGAAATCGTACGAGGCGTCCCAGCTGAATTTGAGTTTGCCGTCTGCGGCCTGTGGAGCGTCGATGAAAAACGGCATGGGCTTGTCGAAGCTTTCTTTGTAGATCCTGTAGTTCTGCGCGACCTCGTCGTGCAGCTGCCCCGCCACTTCGTCATACTGGGCGCGCGTCAGCGGCTCGTACATGGAATCGGGCGTCCTCCACAAATACTGCCTGGTGATGGACTCGTAGTGGTCCACCATCGTATTGATGCGTTTTGCGCTCATATAGCGGTATTCCCGCTTCACGGCCTTGTCGAGTTCGTCGCGGAACGATTTGGTCTGCAGGCAGCGTTTGAACAGCACGTTGCCCCAATAGTTGCTGACTCCCTGCTCCCAGCTGGAACCGGTGGAGATATTGCGGATCTGGTTCTCCTTGCGCATGAGCATGCCGTCGTTGTCCCAGTCCAGCACATAGAAGGTGTCGGAATTCGTAGGGCTGTACAGGTACATGTTGCGGCTCTGCGTGTCGGTGTTGCCGGTCAGCAGCTGGAACGCCATCCAGTATGCGAGATTTTCCGTATCGAAATATTTGCCGAGGATGCTGCTCATCGGCACCGAATAATCGTTGAGCTGTTTGAGCATGGCGATGAGTTTGGTATGGTCGCTGTTGCCTTTGACCTCCAGCTCCTCCTCGAATTTCGACAGATTGTATTTGGGATCGTCGGCGAGTCTGATCACGTCCGCGTCGCGTTGGAATTCGAAGTAGTTGACCTTGTACAGCTGGCCGTTCTTGTCGAGGCCGTGCGCTTGGAGCGCGCTTTTGTTGAGCTGCTCCACCTGCGTGTACAGGCCATAGTCGTCGAAGGAGTTGGAACCGGAGGTTTCGTCCTTGACGTACAGGTGCACGAATTGCGTGCGCAGACCCATCATCTGGTCGATGCCGCGGATCAGGTCGTACGCCATCTTGTTGCGGAAGCGCAATCCCTCGCCCATGTGCTTGTTCAACGCGATGGTGCGCTGCCCGCGCCACTTGCCTTTGCCGCTTTTCAGCTCGATTTTGTAGTTCTTCTGCTTGTTGGCGCTGGACGACTGGCCACGCACCTGCACGGTGGCGTTCGGCGCGCTTTCGCCGTAGCCGAGTTCGCCGGATACCGGCCCCTGCTCGTCGCCGACCTGCAGCAGGCCGTTGACTTGGTAGCGTTTGGTATGCATGGCATCGTAATCGCTCACGGAATACTGGTTGATCTCGCTCCAGCTGTGGTCGGTGCCTTCCGATTTGTTGCCGCGCGAGACCGTCAGATACATGGTTTCCACGCCGCTGTCGTCATACACTTTGTACAGCGAGTCGTTGTCGCGCAAGTGCGCGCCGTCCAGCGTCTGCGTATCGCTTTTCTTGACTTTCTCATGCTTTCCCTGCGATTGCGCCGCCGATTTGTCTGCCGTGGAACCACTGTCCGCAGCGTTTCCGCAGGCGACGCAGGAGAACGTCGTCACGACCGTGGCGATGATCGCCACGCATTTGAATATGGCATTGCGGCCGCACGGCCGATTACCCATCGTCATTCGTCCGTTCCTTTCCATGCTTTCCACGCTTTCCCTCATGATTCCTTCCGTCCGAAAGTTCCATGCAGCCGTTCGCCGAATTCGTCCAACGCTTCGCCCAGTTTCGTAAACCATCCGCGCTTTTCGGTCGCCACAATCGGCTGCGCGCCGAGCACACGATACGGCAGATTGTCGGTGAACACCGCCAATCGCACGACCGCGGCCAGCAGGAACGCCGACGCGCCCAGCAGGAAGCCGAATCCCATCAGCGTGACCGGAACGAACTGCGAAATGACAGTCAAGACCGTGGCCGACCCGGCGAATATCGCGGCGCAGCACACCGCGCCGAAGTAATCAGTGAAATACAGCAGAATCATCAGCACGGTGTTGCCGACCGCGTACAGGGCGTATCCGACGCACAGCACACGGAAATAACCATGCATGCCATCGTTGAAACCGAGCGGCAGCACGCCCAACACCATCTTTTCCAACGAGATGACCGCCGCGGTGACGAACAGCTGCTTCAACGCGGTGTAGTACAGCTCACGGTTGAGCACGGCGAGCATCTCGCGTTCGGCCACCACGATGTCCTTCACGGTGCCGCCGTCGTTGAGCAGCGCGTAGTAGGCACGGTATTTCGGATAGAAATTGACTTCCACCGACACCACGAAATTCACGGTGGTGATCAGAATCGTCAGGAACGCCAGTAATGCGGGCACATCATAGTAGGGGGCACCGTAGAACAGTCCCTTCACATGCACGCCAAGCGGACCACACCAGGTGATCACCAAGTGGGAGAACAAGCCGAGGGTGGTCAGCAGTCCCGTCAGGGCGAGCGGCAGGAACCGGTCCAGCCATGCGAGGAACGTCCACGGGCTTTCCGAGCTTTGCGGGAAATACCGGTGCAGCAGCACCACGTCCCAGACCATCATCACGCCGTAGCCGAACGCCACTGCGGCCAGCAGGCTTTCCACCTGCGGCAGGCCCAGCGCCATCATCGCGCATGCGGACAGGAACGCCACGACCACCGCCGCGACGAACGACCACATGATGCCTTGGTAATCCTTGATGGCCGTCAGATAGCTCATCGCATTCCAATTGACGATCATTTCCAGGAACAGCCATAGGCAGAGTAACCCCTGCATGAGGGTCGCGCCGGAAAACAGCAGGAACACCGCGTACAGCACCGCACCCACCGCCAGCATGAGGGTCGTGGATCCCCAGAACGATGGAAGAATGGTCTCCTCATGATGTTCGAACAGCATGTCCGCAAGGAAACGCGTCACCGGCATGGACAGGAAGCTGGTCAACACCAATGAGGCGAGCAGCGTGTACGTGATCATGCAGACCAGCAGATTCTGGTCCGCGCGGGGCACGTGCCACCAACCGCTGACCGCCAGCACGCCGAACTGCAGCAGGATGCCCAGCAGCATCGGTCCGGTGCAGATCACACCGGCATAACCGTAGGCGCGCACCATGGCGACCAGGCCCTTGCGGTGGAACAGTTTCTTGAGTTCGAATCCGATTCCCGCCATATCAGTGCTCCAACCCGTAATGGTCGGCGGTATCGAGATACAGCGCACGGTATTCGTCAAGCATGCGCTCATGCCGATAGTAGGTTTTCACGCGTTCGCGTCCCACTTGGCCCATGGCTTCGCGCAGCTTGCGGCTCGCGCACATGCGTTCCATGGCGCGGGCAAGGCCCTCGCGGTACATCGGAGGCACGTAGAAGCCGGCCACGCCGAGGTCGTCGCCTTCCTCGCCTTCCAGCAGTTCACGGCAGCAGCCCACGTCGGTGGTCACGCAAGGGCGGGCCGCCGCGAACGATTCCAACACCGACAGAGGCTGGCCTTCGGAGATGCTGGTCAGCACCGTGAAATCCAGTTTGCGCATGTATTCGACCACATTCACGCGTCCGGTGAATTCAAGGTTCTTCACTTCAAGCTGTTTCACCAGCTCATAGCATTCGTCGGCATAGTCCTGGTCGTCCACACCACCGAGGATGTGCAGCCTGACATTGTCCACGCGGTTCGACAGTTCGCTGAACGCGTGGATGAGGGTTTTCACGTCCTTGATGGGAGCCAGACGTACCACGGCGCCGATATCCACCCAACCGTCCTCAGGCTTGAGCGGAATGTCGCAGAACCGTTCGTATTGGATGCCGTTGGGAATGACCAGGCATTTGCTTGCCGGAGCGCCCATGTCGATCTGGGTCTGGCGAGCGCGGCCGAACAGGCTGGTCACACGCCATGCCCTACGGTAGATCTCCTGTGACAGCATGGCGAAGAAACGGATCCACCGTTGCCGGAACGCGGGCGCAACCCATTCGGCGGAAAGAATCTCCTCCTCGCGTTCGCGCGTGTAGATGCCATGTTCGGTTAGTAATACGGGTGCGTGGTTGATACTGCCGCCCAAACATGCCAGCAGGCCGCCGTAACCGGTGGAGATGGCATGGTAGATCTGCGCTTTCGGCACTTCTCCCGTCATCAGGTACAGCACCGGCAGCAGCATGGATCGCACGGTGTGGAACGCATCCGCGTAGGCGACGTACGGGTATTCCTCCATGCAGATCTTCGTAAACAGGTCGATGAATTCGTTGCTTTGCAGGAACGACAGCGGATGCACGCCTTTGTTGTGGAACAGGTTGAACAGTACGTCCCAGTCGGGATCGCTCAGATTCACCAGCTCACGCAGTGCCTTGACTTCCTCGTCGGTGAAGATCACTTTCGCATGTTCACCGCTCAGACGCAACGCGTCGTCGAGGAACACCTCATGCACTTCCACCACGTTGGATGGAAGGTCGTACACGAATTTGCCACGGTCCTTGGCTTTCGCGCCGATCACCCACAGCACGAACTCGTGTTCCTTCATGGCGGTGATGTAGCTGTGCATCCATGTGGACACGCCTCCATGCACGTACGGGTAGCAACCTTCCAATACCAGGCAGATTCTCATGCCGCGCCTCCAGCCTTGCGTTCGACGTGCACTGTGGAGTCCGTGGCCTTGATGAGGTACAGATTCCCCGTCATCCGGATCATGCTTCCGCCTTGGATTCTGCCGGGCGTGCCATGGTTCGCGCGGAGCAGCAGCCAAGCCTGGTCCTTGAAATTGTCCAAGTCGAATTCCCACTCATTGGCGGATTCCCTCATCTTGACAGTCAGTCCAGAAAAGCGTTGCACTGCGGACGCGCATTCCGTGCCTGTCTGCATGCGGATGGACGGTGCGGACGCTTCAAGCCAGTCGAGATAGTTCTCAAGGCCTTTTCTGTAGACCGCCCAGCCTTCTTTCGCGCCACGGTCAGGGTCGAGCATGTCGTCCGGATGCATGAAGTGGGTGCTGACGAAATGCATGTTCAGTTCGGATTCTGCGGCGAGCCGCATGTAATCTCCCACCATGCCGCCGGAGACGATGCGCGGCGCCTCGACGATGCCGTCATCGGCCACACCGAATTCCTGCACGTAAGGCAGTTTGCTGTCGCTTGGCAGGTAGGTGCTGGCGATGGTGCGGATTTCGGGCACGTCTCGTCCGATTGTCTGCCGTCCTTCCTTGGACAGGATGTTGGACGGCGGCACATATACCGACGCTGTGGCCGCCGGCAGCACGGACTTTTGGAATGCGATCAGCTCGCGCAGCGAGGCGACGACAGCTTTGCGATTCGGCCACTGATGGTACGCGTATTCGTCGCCATAATCGGTGTTCGGCAGTACGAGCGGCTGATGGTTGTAGCCATGGTAGCCGATTTCGCCGTTCTGTTTGAGCAGCAGTCCGCCGAAATAGCTGAAATGCGATTCGTCCTTCTGCCGTACGGGAGCGTCTTTCGTATCGTCCCCGTAATTCTCGATCATCACGCCGGTAAACCGAATACCGTAGCGTTCCGCAAGTTTGGTCAGGTCCGGCCACCAGACCTTCGAATAGAAGTCGGCGATGCTCATGCCGTAGTCGCGTTTGATGTAGGTGGCGTCTCCGCTGGGGACCGGGGATGGAAAATCGTCCAGATAGAACGCGGCGCTGTTGATGACCGGGTATGCCGTGGCGGAACCCAGCAGGCTGAACGCGGAGGCATAGAAGCCGCGCACCACCTTGCCATAGATGCCGATATTGCAGGTCACGGTTCGTCCGGAACGCACATCGGCACTCCAGATCAGTGGCGTATGGCCGTTGGCACTGACCGCTTCGACGGTGGCCTTCTCATTGAGGTTCAGACTCAACGACGATTTGAACGGGCCACTGAACATGTAGGTGTGCCCGCCACCCAGCATAAAGTCCCTGGCAGGCTTGATGCCTTTGGTCATCACGTAGTCGTATGCGGAGGATTCGATGCCGATTTGAGGCCCGATCGCGTCCAGATAGCCTGTTTTTTCAGGCGTCATGGCAAGCATCATGCTGCCGCCGCCTTCAACCCATCTCATGATGGACACCAGCTCATCCCCCAGCGAATCAAGTTCCGGCATGACGATCAGCACGGTGCGGTACCGATTCAATGAGGGGATGTCGTCGGGATCGGTTTTGGCCAGATCCACGGTGGCGGTCGGCACTTTCATGTCGAGCAGCACCTGTTTCATCATGGCTTCGGCCTCGTCCACACCATCCTGGGAACTATCCACGAGCATCAGGTTCGTGGCGCGCTGCCCCATGATGGCGTTCTGGGCCGGAATGGCCTCGTTACGAGCCATGTATTTCAAAGTGAATTTCGTCGCGCCGTAGTGGATGCCCAAGGTTTGCGCCAACAGCACCAAGGCGATGGCCATGAATACGGCCCACACGCGGACCAGGTTTTTCCAACGGAAGCGCTTCCATATGCGCCATGCGGAACGTATCATGCGCGCCCAGCCTCCTTGTCGCCGAGCCAGAATCGCAGGATGTCGTGACCTCGGCCGCCAAGGTAGATGTGGTCGTCCTTGATGTGCCGGACGGTGCGTTGCACCGCCTCGCCATCGTGACGTGCGGCTTCCAATCGCAGTTTCATCAACCAGACGTCACCTTGACGCGGCCATGCGGACAGCGCCGCTTCGATGGTGCGAGACGCGGCATCGAACGAACCGAGATCCATCTGCGTCTTCGCCAACGAGCATACGGTGCGGTAGTCGTTATGCCGTTTGAGCCGTTCGGCGAGCAGGTCGGCGTATCGGCGCATCTGCAACGTTCTAGCATACCCCTGTTCCATGGAGGATTCCAAGTAGTGTTCAAGCGCCTCACGGTACCGGTCGAGCGCCTCGTCCGAATCGCGGTTCCGCTCGTATTCCTCCATGCGTTGCTGCAACGCGATGTCTTCCTTCGCGCTGATCTGCGCCATGGCCGTGGCCGCGTAATGCACGACTTCCACGTCCTCGTTCAGACGGGCTTGGGAGAGCAGATTGGCGTATTGGCCGGGATTCTCGTTAAGAATGGACAGCATCAGATTACGACGCTGCCGTGGATTGTCCACGATCAGCGCCTCTTCCAACGGCACGGTGTTGGCGTAATCCGTACGGTCGTCCACAAGAATGTTGCGTTGTTCCCGATCCTCGACCTTCAGTTCCTGCAGACCGGCGGGAATCCGTCGTCCCCCACGAAGCACGGCACGCGAATGCATGAGCGCCACGCTCAACGGCCCCCATAGGGGAATCAACGCCATGAACGGGAGCAGCAGTCCATCGACTTTCAGCACTCCGACGTGGTGCAGCAGACACAGCGCCATGCAGACCAACAGATGCACGGCGATGATGATCAACGCGGCGATAGTCGTCGACCCCATCAGCTTTCACCCCCATCGTCGGCTTGCGCGATATGCGATTGGGCTTCGGAAAGCAGGGCATCCTCTTGGGTCTGCGGAACGTAGGAGCAGTGCAAGCCGGAACGGGTCAGACGTTTGAGGATGATCGGCAGTTCCTTCTCCCCCGCCTGGTTCATCAGCAGATACACGCCGTCATCCGTCAGCATGCCGGCCTCATCGGTCTGGCGGATGCTTTGCATCAGCAGGGAGTCCACGTCCTCAAGGTTTCCCTCGCATTCGACTTTGAGCAGCAGATGGTCGCCCATATGGTCGTGTTTGAGGTCGTTGGCAGCCAGCGCCTTCGGCAGGAACGCTTCTGGCTTCAGCAGGTTCGTTCCCGTCACCAGCATGGACCGGCGCGCCACGTCCTCGTATTCGAAGGCCCTGATCATGGCCGATTCGACCAGACCGCACATGATGCTGAACAGATTCTGGAAGTACAGGTTCATCTGGTCCGGTTTGGTCTCTCCCATGGTGATGATCACGGCCAGTTCGCCACGGTCACGCACGCCGACGGCGTACATCGGGAATTTGTCCTTTAACGTTCGGTTCACCCATATGCCGTTGTGTTCCAGCGCAGTGATGATTTCACCGTAATCCGAGACGCGTACGGAGCGGAAGCTGCCGACGTCGAACCGTGGGCTCGCCGCCACAAGACGGGCGAACTGTCCGCTGTTGTCCACTCGGAAGATGGCGAGGCTGTCGCTATCGAGGCTTTCCTGCATGATGCGGATCGCCGTATGGTACAGCTTCTGCGGTTGCACTTCGTCCAATTCTCGGGTCACGGCGTACAGTTTGCCGAAACTGTCGCGTCTGCCGATGATCTGGTCGCGCAACTGTCTGCGGTCGTCGAGCACATCCTGATACAGCCCGCGCAGGAAGTCCAGACGATTGCGCAACAACCCGTTCTCGTCGCGCACGAACCTCACGCTCTCCTGGTTGCGCGACTGCACATAGCCGCATACCGATCCGGCCACGAAATAAATGACGAAGGCAAGCCAGTTCGATGTGTCGTAGAACAACGGGGCGAAGGACGCGCCCTGCGACGCGTAGGACATGGCCACGCCGGCGCAGGCCAGTACGGCTGCGAACACGCCGGCATGCAGCCCGTAGATGGTGCCGACGATCACCACGAACAGCAATCGCAGGTCCACGGTTTCCAGCTGGCTGTTGCCTTGTGTAAAAGCGCGGAGCCATTCCGTCAGCAGGAACGCGCCGATGATTTCCAGCACGGTCCACCATTTGTTGTGGCTGCGTAGGAAATCCCATACCGGATACTTGTCGGTTTTGTTCTCGCGGAGCTTCAACCAGCCTTCGATGACGTGCGGAAAATCCTCGCGAAGCGAGTATCGTGGCGAAAAGCCGTACCGCAATCGCAATTCGTGGTCGTCGGCGGGGTATGCCTGCGGACGGTCCTCGCCGTATACGACCTTCGTTCCCGGAAAATATCCCGCGATCAGCGTTCCCAAATCGCCGTAAGTGAAGTCGAACACGTTCGGAACGTGGAACAGCTCGCTGTCGGCGGTCCAGTCGTCGAATATGCGGTAGATAAGTTCGGCCAGATCGTCGGCGCATAGGAAGCAGGTGCGTTGTTCGGCGCGTTCATGGAAGCGCAGTTCTCCCGCTTGCGCCTGTTCGAACAAGCCGTTGAAATATGCGGTGACGCCATTGCGTTGCGGCGCGTACAGATAGGGGCAGCGCACGATCTTCACTTCCAGATCGTAGGTGCGCGCATAGTACAGGCCGAGCTCTTCGCCGGCACGCGACATCAGGCTTTTGCTGGTCTCGTGCACGTCCGTTTCCTGCGGATAGGTGAATTCCGATTCCGGCCCGCTCACCATCAGCATCTGGACCTTGCGATTGCGGACGGTGTGCAGCAGTCGGCGCAGGTAGCCTAGGTCGCCGTCACGTTCGCTGCGGGGCGTCAGATCTTCGGAGAAGTAGACGATTCGATCGAATTCGTAGTTGGAGAACACTTCCGACACGGCGTCACGGTCGGGCATGTCGATGATTTTGAGATCCTCGCCGCTGGATTCGGTCCCTTTGCGGAGGGCCACCACCACCTTGTCGTGGGGGAACGCGTGCTCGATCCACTGCTTCGTCACGAAGTCGGTGTTGCCGATTAACAGTATCTCAACTCGCCTCACCCCAGGGATACACCCGTTTAGAGGTCAACATCATGGAACAGTACAGCCGTCAACCCCTTGTCTACCTGCACCATAGTTTAGCAACAGAGGGGACAGAACATCCCCCTTCGTTGGGGGTAATGGGCGTATGTCTTTCGCCGATATGGTTCGGATGGCGCTTGTGCTGGAAAACGAGCGGAAATCACGCAGGTAAATCGGAAAAGATATGCGAGAAAAACAAAACCCCAGATTGCTCCGGGGTGTATCTGGTGGCTCCGAGCGGCATCGATCCGCTGACCTAACGATTTTCAGTCGTTCGCTCTACCAACTGAGCTACAGAGCCATGAACAACTTGCGCTGTTCCAGCGACCACGGCCGGACTTGAACCGGTGACCTCCGCCGTGACAGGGCGGCGCTCTAACCAACTGAGCTACGCGGCCATTGCCACCTTGTTACCAAGGTAAGTACCCCCTGAGAGAGTCGAACTCTCGTTGTCAGATTGAAAGTCTGGTGTCCTAACCGTTAGACGAAGGGGGCGCTTTCAGCGTTTCCGCTTGACAACTTGCCCTACTATACGCGAATCTGGCCGACATGCAAACCTCGGCGTGTCGCGCCGGTGTCACACACCGCCACAATAAGACAGGAATCCTCGTAAAACACTGAAATTCCAAGCCTTATCGCATTACACGCGACGATAGGTGAAATCGTGAATCACGCGCCCGGCGGCAAGTCCCTTCTTCTCGAAATTGGTCAAAACACGGCCATCGAATCGCTCGGATTCAGCGAAATCGGCGTGTCGCAATGCGGCCGCCTCATCCGCGTTGCCTTTGCCGACGTGCTCGACGGGCAGGCTCACGGTCAATGCGCCGTCGTTATGGAAGCCGTCCAGCCCGTCCATCACCTCATGGACGTGCAGCGCGTAATCCTCGATGTCGGTGGCGATGCGCCACACGCCTTCGTCCGTCAACGCGCGGTGGATGTCCGCGGCGAGCTCGGGCTGTACGATGCGGCGCTTGTGATGGCGCATCTTCGGCCACGGGTCGGGGAAGAACGTCCACACTTCGGCGATCGAGCCGTCGACGGCCGCCTTGAACAGTTCTGGCGCGTTGATCTGGGCGATCCGCAGGTTCTTCAGGTTCTGCTTGCCGGCGAGCAGCAGCGTGTGCGCCACGCCCGGATCGTAGACCTCCAGCGCAAGGAAGTTGACGTCCGGCTGGGAAGCTGCGGCGGCAACGACGTTCTCGCCTTGCCCGGAGCCGATTTCCACGATCAGAGGATTGGCATTGCCCCACGTTTCGCGGATATAGGCCTGGTCGAACACGAAACCCTCACGCACGTCGAGGGACCCTTCGCCCGCGTTGATGTTCAGCAGATACGTATCGGCGTAGGTGCCCCAGGCCCGCTGCAGTCGCGCATCAAGGCGCGCAGAGCGGCGCACGAAGGACAGTACTTTGCGGCCGTAAAGAGCAGGCCTGCCATCGACTGTCGGTTGTACGTCTGGCACGTTTTCTTCTATTTCACGGCCATTATTCGGCGTGTTTTCGTCTTGTTGCATACCCTAATTTATAGAGGAAACGCAGGAACGAACGAGTTATGTGCGTTCGTGTTCACGTGCTATACTCAAATTGTTCAAAAGGTAACAAATCTGAGCAAAAAGTGAACAATGGTTGACATTTTTTCAAATCATCAAAGTTCACCGCTCATTTGAAGGAAAGGCCAGAACATGACAGTTCTCGTCACTGGTGGGTGCGGATACATCGGCGCCCACGTCGTTCACGCACTTCATCAGGCCGGCGAAAAGGTTGTCGTCGTCGACGATCTGAGCTACGGCAAGCCCACCCGCATCGAAGGCTCC
>ERZ1031640.4-NODE-4-length-57314-cov-6.230462_pt1 | contig 57314 bp, 46 predicted proteins | sample MGYA00518173_ERZ1031640 | MGnify/ENA primary metagenome ERZ1031640 (study PRJEB33719, sample SAMN04261210) | wastewater metagenome | biome: rural village; feature: human; material: feces | host: Homo sapiens | place: El Salvador | collected 2013-01-14 ... | reverse complement strand
GGTGCCATAATGGTGTTCGTATTCCTCGAATCCTTCCAATATTCCTTGGTTCATGATGTGTTTTCCTTGGTTTTCCAACGTTTTCATGCTTTTTTGCACGGTTCTGGGGGGAGAAAAGACTTGGCGCGGGGTCTTTTGGGCGTCGGCTGTTTAAAAAAGCGGGTCACCATCGCGGCCGTTCGGCCGGAGAGTCGCGGCGGAGTCCGAGAGCGGCGAGGCGTTGTCGTCTGGCGGCGAGGCGTGCGTCCACGGCCTGCTGTGTGAGATGCAGCGCGTACCACTGCTGCGCCGTCCGATACTCCTGCGGCGTGAGGTCGAGAGCGAACGTGGAATCGGCCGGTGTCTCGATGACGTGCACATCGTAGTCCAACGCCAGCCATTCGGCCAGCATGTCGGGATGGCGGCGGGAGCGTGGCAGCGTGCGCACCAGCCATACGTCCAACGGCTCGGAGCTCTTGGCCAGTGTGCGGGCCGCGCCGTCCCATGCCATCGCGGCGGCGAGGCGTAGCCCGTCGGTCGCTTTGGATTGCGTCGGGCACAGGTCGCGCAGCAGACTGTCGAAGCTGACCACGATGCTGTCACGGCGGAGCATGGACTGCATGGCCATGCCGAAGTCTGCGCGTGGCGGTCCGATGACCGCGTGCAATGTCGCGCCGTATCCGGACAGCACACGGTCCTGGCGCATCGCGTTGCAATGCTTGCACGCGCGGCGGATGTTGGCCACGGTGTCCCTGCCTCCGTGGCTGTACGGTACGATGTGGTCGTCCTCCGTCGCGGTGATGGAGCAGCCGGGCATGTTCAACCAGCAGCGGTTTCCATACGTCGCTATGACCTTCGCGCGGATGCGCGGGTCTATCGTCTGTCTTCTCATGCCTTGCCTTTCTCCCTTTGCGTGAGGATCCAACAATTCACGTCCTGTTCCGCGTACCGGATGGCGTTGCCGATACGGATGGGCGGAGGTCCGATGATCGGGACCGACTGCCGCCACCGGATCAGCGTGCGCTGGCTGACGCCCAACCGTTCGGACGCCTCAGCAGTGCTTAACATCCTGATGCACGTCACGATCTCGCCTTGCTCCTGAGCAGCAGCGCGATCTGTTCCAGCTTCGCGGCGACAATCGGCCAGTCGGCCTTCGAGATGTCTGACCAGACCATGCGCGGCCCGTCCGGGCAGATGATGTTCTGGCCTATCTCCACGTCACCGGGCTGCGGCAGGGCGTGGTCCTCGACTCCGAGCGAGATACGAATCTGCGGTTTCAAAACAGTGGCTCACCTTCATATGCGGTTTGTGGTTTCGTCTGCGGCCGGTATGGCGTGTAGCTGGTGGCCCATTTGCGGAAGCTGCGGCAGTCGATGCGCCAGGTGCCGACACGGTACACCGGCAGCCCCTCATCTTTGAGGCTGAGCAGCGATGGCACGTTCGGCTCGCCGAGCGCACGGCAGACCTGGAACAATTCGATGTCGGTGCGCCCGTTGTTCGCAGCGATGCGGTCCACAGCGTCGGCGAAGCCCTGCATGAGCATCCTGCGCGATTCCTCCGGATAGTGCAACACCTCGTGCAATGGCGGCTTAATCGATGACATAAGACCACATCCCGCACCATTTGGCCAGCGTCAACAGCAGAGACTCGGAATCGTACATCTTGCCGGCGGCGGGAGAACGGTAGACGGGAGCTGGCACGCCCTTCTCTCCGTAGGCCATTTTCAGAGCGGCCTGGAGCTGGTTGTCGTTCAATCCGGACGCCTTCATCAGCGACTGTCGTGAGGTGTTCGCCCTGCACCTGATGTTCTTGTCGATCATCGGGAGTGTCATCCTCATCTGCGTCCTCAGTTTGTCGGGGAATGTTGCCTTGCTCAATTTCAATCCTTCCTGTAGCTTTCGGTTGGTGAGCGCTTGAGAGGTCAAGACCTAGAATCTGCTGATGAAAAACGCTCGGCCGAGATTCCCCGGCCGGGCCGTCAACAGATTCCAAAGGTCTTGCAGAACGTTTCGGTCGGAGCCGCGCCGTCGATAACAAGAGCGGCCGAAGCCGCCGGGAATGGTCCCCAATCAGGCCACGGCCGAAGCCGTCTATGGTCGCCCGATTCCGCCTTAATCGACGGCCTGAGAGGGTCGGGAGCTAAATTTCGTCTCGCAAATGGCGCGATAGCCACGCGCCTGGCGTTACCGGTCGCTAACCCGGCTCAGCGGTGGCAGGGGTACGCCGTACGCCCCATATGCCGTTAAGTTTTGTCAGTCGTCCGTGAGGAAATCACCACACCGGACAATGGCGAGGACAATCCCGAGCATGAGGACCACGAACGGGCTTGCCAGCAGCAACAGGACGGTCTTGATGAAACGTTTCACGGTCAATCCTCGTTGAAGCATCGGGTGATCTGTTTCTCAAGATCGTCAAGCTCGTAACCGTTGAACGGAACGCGCACGGTGATGCCTTCTTCCGTCTCAACGATCAGCTCGAAGAAGCAATGCTGCTTGCCATCCACTCGCTTGACTGTGACGCTCATTCCTGGGCTCCTTCCCATTCACGACGGGCACGCCTCGCGTGCGTCATCGCCTTGTTGATCGCGCCCTTCATCGCCTGAAGGTCGCCCATGTCCAAGCCATCGAAATCGAACGATCGTTCGCCCACCTTGATGCGGCAGGCGAAGCCGTAGGGATTGCCGCCGGTGCATTCCGACGGGTCGATGTCCAGCACCTGGAAGTAATTGCTGGTGCATTCCGGATTGAAAACACTCATTTCACTGCTCCTTGAGTCATGGATGGACGGTTAGGCTCCTTCCTCCGCAGCGATAGGCTTGTAATCGCACAAAAAACCAACCGTCGCAGATGACGGAGGAAGGAAGAATCAATGGGACAGTGGCTCATGCCGTCCGTGATAATTGCGGCAATCTCACTGCTGGTATCAGTTGCGGCCTTTGTCAGAACATGGAGGCACGAGCCGGAAGCGTCGTGGATGCATATGAGCATCGTCAGCGACTTGCCCGGCATAGTCCCGCCACTGTCTGACGAAAGGGGACGAATGCCGGTCAGAATGGGCATGCTCTCCAATGATGGAGATGGTGACGCCTTCGATGTGCGAGTCTTCGGACACGACTGCATCGTTCGCGCGTATGCATGGGAAAAGCTCAAAGACGGCCGATGGAAAATCGGCGAACGCACGATGATACCGCGCGTCGAAACCGCCAACGATGACGTGAAAATCGCCATCTGGCCACCAGAAGGCACGGATGAATTGCCCAGTGACGCGGCAATCTGCATCCACTGGACCAAAACACCTACACGACTGAGACGCTGTGGATACCTGACAATCCCGATTGCCGAGATGAAGGACGCATGGTGGGAAGACAAGGATTGGAAAGTTTGCCACCGAATCGCCGGGAGAATCCGAGAACGGCATGCACATCGCAAGTTCCACCGCAATCCTGAAGATGCAAGAAACGCGCCAGACCCCATGTGATCACCTCGGTTCCGTAAAGATGAAGGCGATGATGGAAACAACGAGGGCGAAAACCGAAAACCAAAAATCAAAACCCATCACGCCACCTCCAATGGTTTCGTGTAATCGCTGCGGCCGGTCAGATAATCCAGGCTCACATCGAAATAATCGGCAATACGCGATAAATCGCGCAACGTAAATGGCCGCAAACCGTGCATCTTGTTGGAAAGCACTTGTTCGTGCATCCCTATGGACGATGCAAGGTCTCGCTGTTTGACATGATTTTGCCGCAGTAGTCTCCGTACTGCTGACGTAACACTGTTATCACTAACTAAACTCACATGTTAATTCATACAGCTTGATATGCACGTTTGGCAATTCTCGGCGTGTTGCAAAAGTAATCAACTGTGTTTATTATGGAACCATGACAACAACAATGGCAATGCCTGGCACCGCAAATATGGCTGCCGGCGATATAGCGATAACTAATATCAACATGATTATTTCTGTGCGGCGAATCCCGAAGAAAGATGTAGCGGCGGTGCTTGGGAAATTCCCTCAGTCTTTTTCGCGGATGCTTAAACCCGGCTATCCTTGGTCTTTTGCAGATATGGCAAAAGTGTCGGATTATCTCGGCGTGAGCCTTAATGATTTGACTGATCCGAATTTGACGCCTGCAAAGGCATTGGAATATGCAAAAACCGCCGCCCCGGATGATGGGAACGGCGGTCAATCAGTAGCGGGGCATGGATTTGAACCATGGACCTCTGGGTTATGAGCCCAGCGAGCTACCGAGCTGCTCCACCCCGCGTCGGCTTGCCTTCATTGAGGCAGCTCTAACTACTTTACGGATGTTGGCTAATAAGTCAAATCGGCGTGTCGCATATTGCACTGCTAGTGAAATCGCATATCCGATAACGCGTTATCCGTTTTTCGTATAACGCTGCGGCCCGTCGATGAAAACCGCCGAATACGCCATATCCGGGTCCGCACCATAATAGGAAACATGCCTATCAAGATTCCCAGCGGCCTTCCGGCCAGAGACATTCTCGACTCCGAGCGCATCTTCGCGCTCGAAAAGCCCGAAGCGGAGCGCCAGCGCGTGCGTCCGCTCAAGCTGGTGATCCTGAACCTCATGCCGAAGAAGATCGAGACCGAAACGCAGCTGCTGCGTCTGATCTCCAAGAGTCCGCTGCAGGTCGAGGTCGACTTCATGAAGACCTCCACCCACGAGGCCACGCACGTGAGCGCCGACCATCTGGTGAAGTTCTACGAGACGCTCGACGCTTTCAAGGACAATTATTACGACGGCCTCGTGGTGACGGGCGCTCCCGTCGAGCACCTCGACTTCGACCAGGTCGACTACTGGGACGAGTTCAAGCAGATTCTCGACTGGGCTTCCACCCACGTCTTCTCCACCATGTACCTGTGCTGGGGTGCGATGGGCGCGCTCAACTATCGGTACGGTGTGCGCAAGGAGTTGCTGCCGGAGAAGCTCTTTGGAGTGTTCCCCCAGTATCTGCAGGACGAATACTGCTTCCTCACCAACGGTTTCGACGAGATCTGCCTGCAACCGCATTCCCGCCTGGCGGGGGTCAACGAGGGTGATATCGCCCATAATCCCGAGCTGCAGGTGCTCACGTGGGGTCCGAAGTCCGGCCCGGGGCTCATCGCCACGCGCGACTTCTCCGAAGTGTTCGCGCTCGGCCATTGGGAGTATGGCAAGTACACGCTCGCCGAGGAATACGAGAGGGATATGAAGAAGGGCATGACCAACGTGCCGTTCCCCGAAAACTATTTCCCGCACGACGATCCGAAGCTCGAACCGCTGTTCGCCTGGCGCGCCCACGCCAACCTGCTGTGGCGCAACTGGCTCAACTGGGTCTATCAGACCACGCCATACGATTTGAGCGAAGTACCGCAGCTGCGCGAGGAGAAGCGCCTCGGCACCGACCGTTCGATCCGGCACGAGCCCGGTTCGCCGCGTGTCGACGCGTTCACGCCATTCTCGCACGATGGATACGGTGTCATTCGCGGCTGATTTTCACGAAGATCGGCGAGTACTGACAAGTATTGGCGATTGTCCCACGATTGCCGCTTTTGCGCGGTGTCGTGGGCTTTTTGCGCGGTTTTTGTTGCCTGCTGCGACATCGTTTCATTTTCGCCGTCATATATTATGGTGCGATATGTTAAGTAAAACGTTTTATCAAGCAGTGTTGCAAACGATGTCTATTTTGGTGTGAATGGGGGTGAAATAGGCCGAATCGACAACGGCCGTGGTTGTGTCTAATAGTCCCCGCAACGTGCGAAACGCCGGTTTTCGCTATACGGTAGTAGGGGAAAGCTCCCAGTGCGGAATGTTGTCTAGCCACGGGCTGATAATCCTTTGCAGCCATTCGGGGCTGGTATGCGAACGCGTTTATGGGCGCGTTAACATAGAACCCGAAGGATGTTCTGGTTTGGTAACCGGAATGTCACATTCGACTCAGCTGTTGGGCTAGACTAACAGCTGACACAAGAGCAGGAGGCGTGAATGATTAGTGCATTGGGAGAGGGCATCATGACCATCGCCGATGGTCCAGAGATGCCGAGCATCAATGACTTCCTTCCCGATCCGTTTGTTTTTCAAGGCACGCCGTTCGCCATCAACCGCATCATCCTCGTTCGTATTCTTGCGACCGTCATCATGCTGCTGGTTCTCGGAATTACGGCAAGCCGTGCAAAGCTCATCCCTGGCCGTTGGCAGGGCGCAGTCGAATGGCTGATCGAGTTTGTCCGCGACAACATCGTCTATCAGGTGATGGGCGAGCTGCGTGGCAAGCGTTATGTGCCGATGATCACCACCGTGTTCTGCACGTTGCTGGTCTTCAATCTGTGCGGCATCATCCCGGGCTTCAACATCGCGGCAAGCGCGTCCATCACGCTGCCTCTGGTGTTCGCCATGTGGTGCTTCTGCCAGTACTGGATTGCCGGCATCCGTGAAAAGGGCCTTGGCCACTTCCTGAGGGACGAGATCTTCCCGAAGGGCGTTCCGGCCCCGATCTATATTCTGCTGTCCCCGATTCAGCTGCTTGAGCTGCTGATTATCCGCCCGTTCTCGTTGACGATCCGACTGTTCGCCAACATGGTTTCGGGCCACCTGATCCTTGCGTTGTGCCTCTCGGCCACGCAGTTCTTCCTCGTTGATGTGGTGAACAAGCTGATGATGCCGTTCGGCATCATCACCTTCGCGGCTGGCATGTTCATGTTCCTGTTCGAGGCGCTGGTCGCCTGCCTGCAGGCTTACATCTTCGCCATCCTGACCACCGCATACATCAATATGAGCTATCCGGAGATCGACTGACCGCCGGCTTTTTAAGTGTTGCTTCTTGTCAAGCAATAACCAGAAAGGAAACAATCATGGATATCGTTACCCTCGCTGAGGTTGCCGGCAACCTGAACGTCGTTGGCTACGGCCTCGCCGCCATCGGCCCTGGCATCGGTCTGGGCATCCTGATCGGCAAGACCATCGAAGGCACCGCTCGCCAGCCTGAGCTCGGCAGCCGTCTGCAGACCCTCATGTTCCTGGGCCTGGCATTCGTTGAGGTGCTGGCACTGCTCGGCTTCGTGCTCGCCTTCATCAAGTAAGACTTGATCCCCAAGGTAAACACCGAAGACGCAAACGAACGTGAAAGGAGGAAGACACTATGGTGACCGCAGCTAGCGAGATGGAACTGTTCCTTCCGAAAAGCTACGACATTTTCTGGTCGTTGGTCATTCTGATCATCGTCGCCGTGTTCTTCTACAAGTTCTTCCTGCCGAAGTTCCAGGCCGTGTTCGATGAGCGCGCAGCCAAGATCGAAGGCGGCATCGCCAAGGCCGAACAGGCCCAGAAGGATGCCGACGAAGCCAAGGCGAAGTACGATGCCCAGCTGAGCAGCGCACGCGTCGAGGCTTCCAAGATCCGCGACGACGCTCGCGCGGAAGCATCGCACATCATCGCCGACGCACGTACCCGTGCCGAGGCTGATGCGGCGCAGATCACCGCCACCGCCCAGCGTTCCATCGAATCCCAGCAGCAGCAGGCTCTGGTGAGCCTGAAGGGTGAGGTCGGCGTGCTGGCAACGGCACTGGCCGGCAAGATCCTGGGCAGCAAGCTGGAAAGCGACGACGTGCAGTCGACGATGATCGATCAGATGATCGCCGATCTGGACAGCGACAAGAAGTGATCGAAACCTTCAAGAAAGGGAGGTGACCAATGCGAGGAGAAGCATCGCGTATCGCAGACCGCGTTTCGCGTGACTCGCTGGCCCCCAGGCTGCGCGACAGCGGCGAGGACGCATGGCGCATCGGGAACGAACTGTTCACGATCACCAACGCGCTCGACCACAACGTCCAGCTTGAACGTGCCCTCACCGACCCGTCGCGCCCAGTCGAAGACAAGGTTGCGGTAGTCAAGACCCTCATTGGAGATGAGGCCCATCCGTTGACGATGGAAATCATGTCCGATCTGGTGGCCCGCCGTTGGAGCCGCGTGTCCGACATCGCCAACGCCACCGAGGATTTCGGTGTGGATGGCATGATGTACTACGCGGACCACACGAATGCTACTCTGCAGGTCTCCATCGAGCTTGCCCAGCTGCATTCCGCACTGCTCAACCTTCCGGTCGTACGCAGCAAGCTGTATGACGCAACCGTCCCCGCCGAAGCCCGTATCAAGCTGCTGTACAGCCTGATCGGCAATGCCGACTTCAATGTGGTGACCAAGCGTCTGGCCGAGCATGCGACCTGCAATCTGCGCAACCGCCGCTATCTGCAGACCATCCAGTGGTTGATCAACAAGTTCTCCCGTCATATGGGCGAATCGATGGTCACCGTCACCACGGCAACGCCACTGAGCAAGGAGCAGGTCAAGAAGCTCGTCGCCATCTATTCGGCGAAGACCGGCCATCCGGTGCACATCAACTCGGTGGTCGATCCGACCGTCCTGGGTGGTATGCGCATCCAGGTGGGCGACGAGGTCACCGACAACACGGTGGTCGCACAGCTGCAACATCTTCAGCGCACGGTGAAGGCGACCGCCTGACGGCACGCCACACGGTGAACAAGCCTGAAACAAGACTTGACTGAATTTAAAAACAACAATAAGGAGTGATCATGGCAGAACTTACCATTGATCCCACCACGATACGCAAGGCGCTCGATGAGTTCGTCGAGTCGTACAAGCCGTCGGACACGCCGACCCAGGAAGTCGGTTATGTCGCGACCGCTGGCGACGGCATTGCGCACGTGACGGGACTGCCTGGTTGCATGGCCAATGAGCTGCTGACCTTCGAAGACGGCACGCTTGGCCTGGCGTTCAACCTTGACGCCCGCGAGATCGGCGTGGTTATCCTCGGCGATTTCACCGGTATCGAGGAAGGCCAGGAAGTGCGTCGTACCGGCGAAGTGCTCTCCGTGCCCGTCGGCGACGGCTACCTTGGCCGCGTCGTGGACCCGCTAGGCAACCCGATTGACGGTCTTGGCGAGATCAAGACCGAAGGCCGTCGTATTCTCGAGGCCCAGGCACCTGACGTTATGCATCGTCATCCGGTTGACGAGCCTCTGTCCACCGGCCTGAAGGCCATCGACGCGATGACGCCGATCGGCCGTGGCCAGCGTCAGCTCATCATCGGCGACCGTCAGACCGGTAAGACCGCTATCGCAATCGATACGATCATCAACCAGAAGCGCAACTGGGAATCCGGAGACCCGAAGAAGCAGGTCCGCTGCATCTACGTGGCCGTCGGCCAGAAGGGCTCCACCATCGCATCGGTGAAGCAGTCCCTGGAAGAGGCCGGCGCTATGGAGTACACGACCATTGTGGCTTCCCCGGCTTCCGATTCCGCAGGCTTCAAGTACATCGCACCGTACACCGGTTCCGCCATCGGACAGCACTGGATGTACAACGGCAAGCACGTGCTCATCGTCTTCGACGATCTGTCGAAGCAGGCTGAGGCTTACCGCTCGATTTCCCTGCTGCTGCGTCGTCCGCCGGGGCGTGAGGCTTACCCGGGCGATGTGTTCTATCTGCACTCCCGTCTGCTCGAACGTTGCGCCAAGGTTTCCGATGACCTCGGCGGCGGCTCGATGACCGGCCTGCCGATTGTCGAGACCAAGGCGAACGATGTGTCCGCCTACATTCCGACCAACGTGATTTCCATCACCGATGGCCAGATCTTCCTGCAGTCCGACCTGTTCAACGCGAACCAGCGTCCTGCTGTGGACGTCGGCATCTCCGTGTCCCGAGTCGGTGGCGCTGCCCAGACGAAGGCCTTGAAGAAGGTCTCCGGCACGCTGAAGATCTCGCTGGCGCAGTACCGTTCGCTGGAATCCTTCGCCATGTTCGCTTCCGATCTGGATGCGGCTTCGAAGGCTCAGCTGAACCGTGGTGCCCACCTGACCGAGCTCCTGAAGCAGCCGCAGTTCTCCCCGTATTCGATGGAACAGGAAGTCGTGTCCGTGTGGGCCGGCACCCATGGCAAGATGGATGACCTGCCAATCAGCGACGTGTTGCCGTTCGAAAAGGGCATGCTGGATTATCTGGATCACAACACCGATATCCTCAAGACCATTCGCGAGACCGAAGACTTCACCGCCGACACCGAGGCTGCCCTCGACAAGGCCGTGGAAGCGTTCCGTGAGACCTTCGTGACCAGCGCGGGCAAGCCGCTGGTCGAGAAGAAGCCTGACGAGAAGCACACCACTCCGGTCGAGCAGGAAAAGATCGTCGCAGGAGAGAAGTGATTCATGGGCTCGCAACTCGCATTGAAATCTAGGATCGCCTCCACCGCGTCGCTGGAGAAAATCTTCAACGCGCAGGAGATGATCGCGTCTTCGCATATCGCCAAGGCACGTGACGTGGCCTTGAACGCGAAGCCGTATACCGATGCGATTTTCGACGCCGTGCAAGCGCTGGTGGCCCATACCCATATCGACCATCCGATCGTGAAAAAGAACGAGGACAACCCTCGCGTGGCTGTCCTCGCTCTTACCTCGGATCGTGGTATGGCAGGTCCGTACACCTCCTCGATCATCCGCGAAACGGAATCGCTGTTGGCCCGACTCGACGAGCAGGGCAAGCAGCCGGAACTGTATGTGTATGGTCGTCGCGGTGTGACGTATTACAAGTACCGCAACCGTCCGGTTGCCGGCACTTGGGAAGGCGATACCGACCAGCCCGGCGTGGAAGTCGCAGAGTCCATCTCGAAGGCACTGTTGGACGCTTATATGAAGCCGGCGGACCAAGGTGGAGTCTCCGAACTCTACATTGTGTTCACCGAGTTCGTGAATATGGTGGTTCAGAAGGTGCGTGTGCTGCGCATGCTACCCGTTGAGCTCGTGCTTCCGGAACAGCCGGAATCCGGTCCTGTGCCGGAATCCGATGCCGATGCTGCGACTCCTCTGTATGCGTTCGAGCCAAGCGTTGACGAAGTACTCGACGCGATTCTGCCGAAGTACATCCAGTCCCGTATCCATGAATGCCTGCTCACCGCAGCGGCATCCGAGACTGCAAGCCGACAGAACGCCATGCACACGGCTACAGACAACGCTCGCAGCCTGATCGATGAACTGACTCGCAAGCTTAACGCTTCGCGTCAGGCATCGATTACCCAGGAACTTACCGAAATCATCGGCAGCGCTGATGCGCTGAACAAGAAGGAAGAGTAGGAACGCATATGGCTGAGAATCAGACCACAGCGGCTCCCGAGACGGCTGCAGAGCCGACCGCTGGACGCGTTACGCGTATCCAGGGTTCGGTTATCGACGTCGAATTCCCGGTGGGCCACCTGCCCGACATTTACAATGCACTTACCGTTGAACTGGCCAACACCGGTGTCCACGAAGAGGGCGAGACCACCAAGAAGATCACCCTTGAGGTTGAACAGCATCTTGGCGATTCCACCGTGCGTACCGTCGCTCTGAAGCCGACTGACGGCCTCGTGCGTGGCGCCACCGTGTATGACACCGGCGGCCCGATCTCCGTGCCGGTTGGCGATGTCACCAAGGGCCACGTATTCGACGTGTCCGGCAACATCCTCAACAAGAAGGCCGACGAGACCGTCACGGTCACCGAACGTTGGCCTATCCACCGCAACCCGCCGGCATTCGACCAGCTGGAGTCCAAGACCCAGATGTTCGAAACCGGTATCAAGGTCATCGATCTGCTGACCCCGTATGTGCAGGGTGGCAAGATCGGTCTGTTCGGTGGCGCAGGCGTCGGCAAGACCGTGCTGATTCAGGAAATGATTCAGCGTGTGGCTCAGAACCACGGCGGTGTGTCCGTGTTCGCAGGCGTCGGCGAACGTACCCGTGAGGGTAACGATCTGATCGGCGAAATGGACGAAGCTGGCGTACTTGAGAAGACCGCACTGGTCTTCGGCCAGATGGATGAGCAGCCGGGTACCCGTCTGCGCGTGCCGCTGACCGCACTGACCATGGCAGAGTACTTCCGTGACGTACAGAACCAGGACGTGCTGCTGTTCATCGACAACATCTTCCGCTTCACCCAGGCTGGTTCCGAGGTATCCACCCTGCTCGGCCGTATGCCGTCCGCAGTGGGCTACCAGCCGAACCTGGCCGATGAGATGGGCGCGCTGCAGGAGCGCATCACGTCGACCCGTGGCCACTCCATCACCTCGCTGCAGGCCATCTACGTGCCGGCCGATGATTACACCGACCCGGCCCCTGCGACGACCTTCGCCCACCTGGACGCAACCACCGAGCTGTCCCGTGACATCGCCTCCAAGGGCATCTACCCGGCAGTCGACCCGCTGAGCTCCACTTCGCGAATCCTTGATCCGCGTTATGTGGGCCAGGCTCACTACGAGTGCGCCAACCGCGTCAAGGCGATTCTGCAGCGTAACAAGGAGCTGCAGGACATCATCGCCCTGATTGGCATCGACGAGCTCGGCGAAGAAGATAAGACCACTGTGAACCGCGCCCGTAAGATCGAGCAGTTCCTTGGCCAGAACTTCTACGTCGCCGAGAAGTTCACCGGCCGTCCGGGCTCCTATGTTCCGGCCGATGAGACCATCGAAGCCTTCACCCGCATCTGCGACGGCGTGTATGACGACGTTCCGGAGCAGGCATTCTCCGGCATCGGCGGCATCGACGATCTCGAGAAGAAGTGGCACGACATGCAGAAGGAATACGGTGCGTGATGGCCGGATCGACATTGCAGGTGAACATCGTCGCCGCTGACCACCCTGTGTGGCACGGCACGGCGAAGTCCGTTACCATTCCCGCCTCCGAAGGCGGAATGGGCATCCTGCCCGACCACGAGCCTGTGCTGACCGTGATCAAGGAAGGAACCATCGTTGTGGTGGATCCTGAAGGCAATCGCCTCTCCTTCGAGGTGACTGACGGCTTCATCTCCTTCGATTCGAACAAGCTCACCGTCGCGGTCGAGCGTGGAACCAACGTGAAGCGCGCCGAATAAGCCGTTTCCGCTTGACGTAAGGTGGCCCGGTAATCGCAATATGTTTTTGTATTGCGATTACCGGGCCGCTTTTGTCTTTTACGTGGCTTTCCGCCGCCGCGAATACGTATGCCGTACGTACGGCGACGCGCATGGTAGGGTAGTGCCTCGTGCGAATTATTGTTGCTGACTGCTCTGCCGAATATTCCGGACGATTGAACGCCTCCCTGCCGCTCGCCAAGCGCGTGCTGCTCATCAAGGCGGACAACAGCCTGCTGATCTTCTCCGAACTCGGCTCATACAAGCCGCTCAACTGGATGTCCGCGCCATGCAGCATCAGGGACATCACCCCCGACCACGCCGATGACGACGTTGATACTGAAGTGCCGCAAAAGGTGATCCGCGCGTCGGCCGACAAATCGAACGACGTGCTGGAAGTGACGTTGCAGCACATCTATTCGGACGAATCGTACGACCTTGGCGAGGATCCGGGCCTCATCAAGGACGGCGTCGAAGACCATCTGCAGAAGTACCTGGCCGAACAGATCGAACGCATCGGCAAAGGCGCGAAGCTCGTGCGCCGCGAATACCCGACAGCCATCGGACCGGTCGACATCATGGCGATTGACGGCAACGGCGAGCACGTGGCCATCGAAATCAAGCGCAACGGCGGCATCGACGGCGTCGAACAGCTCACCCGCTACTGCGATCTGCTCAACCGCGACCCGCTGCTGGTCCCCGTGCACGGCATCTTCGCCGCACAGACCATCACCCCGCAGGCCCGCGTGCTCGCGCAGGACCGCGGTTTCAAATGCCTGATTCTCGATTATGAGGAGATGAAGGGCACCGAAGACGACTCTCTACGACTCTTCTAATGAAAAAGCCTCCCGGGTGGGAGGCTTTTTGCGGTTAGACCGGCTGGATCAGTAGGCGGCGAGAATGTCGACCACGAAGACCAGCGTGGAATTCGCCGGAATCTTCTCCTGATCCTTGTTTCCGTAGCCGAGGCTCGGCGGCACCACCAGCAGTACCTGGGAACCGACCGTGTGGCCTGCCAGACCCTGCTTCCAGCCCTTGATCACGCTGTCAAGCGAGAAGGCGGAGGACTGTCCGCGGTCCCACGAGGAATCGAACTGCGTGCCGTCAAGCAGCCAGCCGGTGTAGTGCGCCACCACGGACTGCGTATCCTTGACCACAGCGCCCTTGCCCTTGATGAGGTCCTGGGAAATCAAGGAATCGGAGCCCTTATAGCCATTCATGTCGATCGACGGCTTGCCGTCCTTGGCGAGCGTCACCTTCGGCAGGTCGGCCGGAATGTCGGCGACCTTCTCGCCGGTGGCCTTCTTCAGGTCCTTGGACACCAGCGTGAGTACCATCAGGTACGAGGTGCCGGAGGAATTCGAGTCGTTCACGCCGAACGCCACGGTGGAATTGAGCTTGAGGCTCTTGAAGATCTTGTAGTAGTTCTCGGTCATCTGGCTGGTATCCGAGGTGACTACGGTGGAGCAGTCGGGGGTGTTCTTCTCCCACGTGCTGGCCAGTTCGGAACCATCCTTGACGCTGATGGCGATGCCCTGCGAGCAGACGCGGTCGCCGTCCTCGATCTGGGCTCCGTCGCCCTTCTGCAGCACCACGTAGCTGTTGTCCTCGACCGTCATCGGCGTCTTGAACGAGACGGTCGGCTTCTTGCCGAGCTCGCCCTTGGCGGTCACGCCGGCGATCTGGTGCATGCCGATTTTTTCGGAAGATGAGGAGGAATCCGAGTTCGACTTGTCGGATTTCGCGCTGGAATTACCGCCGCACGCAGTGACGCCCAGGCACATGACCGTTGCGCAGACTGCCGTGACGGCCTTGGAAAGAAGTGATTTACGCATAGGGCCAACCATAGCGGCAAAGCATGATTTTCATGTTTTTTTCAGGCTTGTGCAAACGGACACTGTAGAATGGAAAAGCTATGACTGTATTGCAGGAAGAACAAGAGAAGCCGCAGATCGAGACGGGCCCTACCCGGCATGCGAAGATCATGCGTGGCATCGTCACGCCTATTTTCGGCTTGCTTGCCATCGCATGCGTCGTGTTTGGCGTGTTGAATTCAACCGTCTGGAAACCGGACAATGAGATCACCGCCGCCGCTCCGGTGAACGGTTCGGAATACGTGGTCACCGATCCGAACGTGCTGCAGCTGGTAGACAGCCGCGTCAATATTTCGGCCAAATCCCGTGACAAGAAATCCAATGTGTGCATCGCCATAGGTTCCGCGCGCGATGTTGCCGGATGGATTGCGGGAAGCAAGTACATGCGCGTCTCCGGTCTGTCCGATTGGACGACGCTTTCCACCATGAAGGTCTCCGCGCAGGGAACCGCGGACAATTCCCAGAACCAGGTGGCTTTCAAGGACTCCGACATGTGGCGCACCATCAAGTGCAATGACGGTGCCGTTGATATGCAGGTCAAAGGATCGAACAGCAATAACGCCGAGGATGTTGTGGCGTTGATTGATTTCGGCAACCGCAAGGGAGACACGGTCACTCTGAATTGGGACCGTCGTAACCTGCCGAATTTCGCCATGCCGTTGTATCTTGCCGGCGGACTGCTGGCGATTCTCGCCGTGCTTTCCGCTTCCGTATTCGCCATGCCGCCGCATAAGCGCCGCAACAAGCGCGCTTTCGCCATGGTCGAAGGCGTTGGCGTCAACGAAGGCGATGAGAACGAGGTTTCGGCTTGGGTGAAGAACGCCGAAACCGCCGCCAGCAACAGGGCACGGAGCAGGTCGCGTCACGGCAGGCGTCGCCATGCGGAACATCGCACCGGCGGTCGTACGTCGTCGTTCGAGGAAACGCAACAGCCCGTCATCGTCGATCCTGTGGCACGTAACCTGGTCGCCGACCAGCAGAACACGATTGCGGAAAGCCAGCCGACTGTGTCCGAATCGACCGTATTTGAATCGACGGCGGGCGAATCGTCTGTTGACGACGAGGCGACTTCCGTGATCTCGCAGGATGAGCTTGCCGCGTATTTCGCTCGTCTTGCCCAAGAGGAGGTTCAGACGGAAACGCAGGAAGACGGCCAAGAGGAGGACCAGTGATGAGGAAGCGTAGTCAGGCGATTATCGCGGCCATGCTCGCGCTGGGAATGGCCGTCGGCATGTGCGGTTGCGAAGGCCAGCTGCCGACCCCGAAAGCCACCACCCGGCAGGATGCGCCGAACTTGAGCGCCAAGCAGGAGCAAAAGGTCCGCACGAGGATTCTCAAAACGCTCGACCAGTGCAATCAGAACCGTGACACTGATACGTTGCCGACGATTCTCGAAGGTCCGGAACTGGACATCCGCACCAGCGAGCTGAACGTAGCGAAAGCCACGGGCAATCTTGACCGTAAGACCACCATCCCCACGGATCTGGCCCAGGCCGTGATCTCCACGGATGCCGGCTGGCCACGGTCCGTGTTCTCCATCACGTCCACAACCAAGGACCAGCAGTCCAAGCGTCTGCTGGTGTTCAGGCAGGATTCCGCACGCCAGAACTACAAGCTGTGGGGTGTGGCGCGACTGTTCTCCGGCGTGAAGATGCCGAGTTTCGAAATCTCCAAAACCGGCAGCGCGCAGGGAACGCCTACGGACACCGGTCTGGTCATGACGCCGAAAGCGGCGGTGGACGCGTATGCGGACCTGCTGCAGAACGGGGCGAACAGCAAGTACGCCAGCAAATTCGCGGATGATGATCTGCGATCGAAGCTTGCCGATCTGACTGCCCAGGTGCAGAAGGCCATGGAGCTTAACGAAGGCACGCAGCAGCAGACCTTCGAACCGGTCAATGGAGCCATCAGCGTCATGCGTTCCGCGGACGGCGGCGATCTGGTGGTGGCGCAGATCAACTCCGAATGGACGCGTTCCGCCGGCGCTGGCCGTGAATCGCAGCCGGCCTCTGACGCGGAAAAGGCGCTGTTCGGCAATGGCAAGGCCACCAGCACCATGAAGACGAGCTATGTGAACGTCATCGCGCTGTATGTTCCGCCGGCGAATTCCGGGCAGAAAATCACCGCGGTCGGTTCCGAACGCCAGCCGGTGAAGGTTGAAGCGCTGTAAAACGACGGGTCCTTGGACGCGCATCGTCGGCGGTTTTCCGCCTATCGCGCATCCGTGGGAATGAAAACCGGGAAATCGTTGTTGGCACCTATAGTTGGTGCCAGCAACGATTTCGTGTTTTTGGAGGCAAGTATGGCAGAGCAGCAAGCGTTCCATCCGGGTGTTTCATTGGCGGGAGCCGTTGATCTGGAAGCGCTCAAGCATCAGGTGAAGGCCGAGCCGGGGCAGGCGGGCGGCGCTCCGGCGGCTGGCGGATATGTCATCGACACCACGGAGAACACGTTCCAGGCCATGGTGCAGACCTCCGCCACGTTCCCGATTCTGCTGTTCCTGTGGGTGCCGACCGACGACCGTCTGTTCGCCATGGCACGCGCATTGGGTGACGCGGTGAACAAGCTCAACGGCCAGATCCAGCTGTCCCGCATCGACATCGCATCCAATCCCTCCATCGCACAGGCGTTCCAGATTCAGGGCGCGCCGGCGCTGTTCGCGTTGATCGGCGGCCGTCCGATGCCGATTCTGCAGGGCCTTCCGTCCGACGAGGAACTGCAGCAGATCACAGACGTGGTCGTGCCGAAGCTTATCGCCGCCGCGCAGCAGGCCGGCGTGACCGGCACCGCTCCGTATTCGGGCGATCCGGATTCCGACGCGGCCAATTCCGCATCCGCCGGCAGTGTGCAGGATCAGGTGCCGCCGGAACATCAGGAAGCGTACATGCTGGCACAGCAGGGCGATTACGCCGGTGCCGCCGCCGCGTACGAGAAGGTTTTGGAAGCCGATCCGAACGATACGCGCGCCGCCCGCGAACGTGCGAAGGCGCTGCTGCTGGCCCGTTCCGCCAATGCGGACGTGCGCGTGGTGCGTGCCGCTGCCGCCGACAAGCCGGACGATGTGGACGCGCAGCTTGCCGTCGCCGACATCGACATGATCGGCGGGCAGATCCAGGACGCGTTCGACCGTCTGCTTGATTTCGTGGCGGCGGGCCACAAGGCCGACATCGAGCCGGTGCGCCAGCGTCTGCTCGAATACTTCACGATCCCCGAGCCGACCGACGAGCGTCTGAAGCGCGCACGTCGTCGCCTCGCCACCCTCATGTACTGAGCGTGCAGCGCGTGCTGGTTGCGCCGAGCACTCTGATGCATTGAGTGCGCGTACTGACTTTCCCAACGATTGCAAGGTCTGCGTCACGTTTTTCGCCGAATCGTGTCGCAAACGGGCGCAGACCGTGTACAGTAGTGCGTTGCATGGGTTTGTAGCTCAGCGGATAGAGCGTCTGTCTCCGGAACAGAAGGTCGTGGGTTCGATCCCCATCAAGCCCACCGGGCAAGGCTCCAGTCGAACGGCTGGAGCCTTTTTGTTGCTCGTTTGTTGTATTTTTCCGCGGTTTTCCTTGCGATTCCGCCGTTTTCGTGCCTGCTGCGCCGTGTGGTGCCAACTCCGGCCATATCGTTCTGTGAACGGTTTTTCCCGCTTCCACCCATCGGAAAAGTATGATTTCAGGTGCGACGCAAATAGCGCATGTACGGGCATATTGGCACATACTTGGCGCGCGTTTACATACCTTGCGGCAACATACCTTACGACAAAGGAGAACAGTATGAGCGAAAAGCTGGAAGCAGTGGCCACCTCCGAAGCCCCGGCAGCACTCGGCGCCTACAGCCAGGCCGTGAAGGCCAACGGATTCGTGTTCGTCTCCGGCCAGCTGGGCATCGACCCGGCCACCGGCGAACTGGCCGGCGAGAGTGCGGGCGAGCAGGCCGCGCAGGCGCTGAAGAACATCAAGCACATCCTCGACACCGCCGGCTCCGGCATCGAGAATGTGGTCCGCGCCACCATCTACATGAAGAACGTCGAGGACTTCCACGAGGTCGACGACGTGTACGCGCAGACCTTCATCGGCTCCGTCAAGCCGGCCCGCGTGGCCTTTGGCGGCAACGACATTCCGAAGGGCGCGCTCGTCGAGATCGACGCCATCGCCGCGCTCTGAGCATTTCGCACGTTTCGTAGGTATCGCAAGCATTGCGATTACTGCGATTGCCTACCGCTACCTGCGATCAAACGGCCCGCACGCTTTTCCAGCATGCGGGCTGACGCTTTTTTACGGACTTCCGCGGGCTTCTGCACACTTCCGCGAACTATGGACGACCATCGCACGTTGCCGTGAGTCTGACGTATAGTATTTGCGATTGTTCGGCCAGCCAAACTATGTGCCGTACCCAACCAAACGTAAGAGGAGCTGGAAGCAAGCATGGCGCAATCGCAAGAAAAGCCCGACGTCGAACAGGGCGGCCTGGAACGCAAGATGGAAACGCGCCACCTGACCATGATCTCGCTCGGCGGCGTGATCGGCACAGGCCTGTTTTTAAGCTCCGGCTACACCATCCATCAGGCGGGCCCGCTCGGCGCGATCATCGCGTACGCCATCGGTTCGCTGCTCGTCTACTTCATCATGCTGAGCCTCGGCGAGCTGTCTGTGGCCATGCCGTACGCCGGCAGCTTCCACCTGTATGCGAAGCGTTTCATCGGCCCCGGCACCGCGTTCACCATCGCCGTGCTCTACTGGCTGAATTGGGCGGTGGCGCTCGCCTCCGAATTCACCGCCGCGGGCCTGCTGATGCAACGCTGGTTCCCGCATTCGCCCGCATGGGTCTGGTCGGCCGCGTTCATCGTGGTCGTGTTCCTGCTCAACATCCTGTCGGTGCGCCTGTACGGCGAATCGGAATTCTGGTTCGCGTCCATCAAGGTGTTCGCCATCATCGCGTTCATCATCATTGGCCTGCTGGCCATGTTCGGCGCGATTCCGATCGCCGGCTATGACCACGCGCCCATGTTCGAGAACTTCTACAGCGACGGCTGGCTGCCCAACGGCGTGCTGCCGATTTTCTCCACGCTGCTGACGGTCGTGTTCGCCTTCTCCGGCACCGAAGTGGTCGGCGTCGCGGCGGGCGAGACGAAGGACCCGTCCAAGGCGATTCCGAAGGCCGTGCACACCACCGTGCTGCGTCTGGCGATCTTCTTCATCGGCTCGATCGCCGTCATGGCGGCGCTGATTCCGTGGCACAAGTCCGGCGTCGACGCGAGCCCGTTCGTGCTTGTCTTCCAATCGATCGGCATGCCGTTCGCCGGCGACATCATGAACTTCGTGGTGCTCACGGCGGTGCTGTCCGCCGCGAATTCCGGCCTCTACGTGTGCTCGCGCATGGTGTGGTCGCTCGCGCAGGAGGGTATGATTCCGCGCAAGCTCGCCAAAACGAACTTCCACGGCGTGCCCGTTTTCGCGGTGATGTTCAGCATGGCCGGCTCGCTGCTGGCGCTGCTGTCCTCCGTGGTGGCCGCTTCGACCGTGTACCTGGCGCTGGTGGCCGTCTCCGGCCTGGCCACGCTGGTGGTGTGGATGTCGGTCTCCGTCTGCCACTTGCGATTCCGCCACCAATGGCTCGCGCAGGGACATACGGTTGGCGAGCTCAAGTACCGCGCGCCTGGCTACCCGTTCGTGCCGATCGCCGCGATCGTGATGTGCGTCGGCGCGCTGGTTCTGGTGATTTGCGATCCGTCGCAGCGCTCCACGCTGCTGACCATGATTCCGTTCGTGGCGCTGTGCTACACGGGCTACTACGCGTCCGTGGCGTGGCGTGCGAAACGGCATGGCGGGCAGGACGATGCTCAGAACGTCTTGCAAAGCGTTCCGCAGGACGTATCGCAACCCCATCGTGAGGATGGACAGGAAGACTGATTCTGTCAGCGTGCCCGGTATTCTTGGAAGAATGAGTCCAGAAGCCCTTAGTGAACTGATTTTCAACATTGCCAACACCCTTGTCTCCGAAGGCAAGGCAGGCACCCTGACCGCCGATTTGATTCCGCCGCAGGCCAAGTTCGCCGTGATGCGCCCGAAGGACCGCGCACATGGCGATTGGGCGTCCAACGCGGCCATGCAGCTGGCCAAGAAGGCCGGCATGAAGCCGCGTGATTTCGCCGAACTGTTCGCCGCCGAACTGACCAATGCCGACGGCATCAAGTCCGTGGAAGTGGCCGGCCCCGGCTTCATCAACATCACGCTTGACTCCGCCTCCGCGGCGGCCGTGGTGGACGCCGTGCTCGAAGCCGGCAGCGACTACGGCAAGAACGACCATCTGGGCGGCGAGACCCTGAACCTCGAATTCGTATCTGCCAACCCGACCGGCCCGATCCACATCGGCGGCACCCGCTGGGCGGCCGTCGGCGATTCCATGGCCCGCGTGCTTGAGGCCAACGGCGCCAAGGTGGTGCGCGAATACTACTTCAACGACCACGGCGAGCAGATCAACCGCTTTGCCAAGTCGCTCGTCGCCGCGGCCCACGGCGAGGAAACCCCGATCGACGGCTACAAGGGCGCGTACATCGACGAAATCGCCAAGCGTGTCATCGACGAAGCCAACGCGGACGGCGTGGACGTGCTGAGCCTGCCGCGCGTCGACGGTGGCGTGGACAAGGACGGCGAACCGCTCGGCGAAGGCGATTCCGAGCAGCGCGAGGAATTCCGCAAGCGCGCCGTACCGATGATGTTCGACGAGATTCAGAAGTCCATGAAGAACTTCCGCGTCAACTTCGACGTGTGGTTCCACGAAAACAGCCTGTATTCCGATGGCGAAGTGGACAAGGCCATCGCCGATCTGCGCGCCCGCGGCGACATCTACGAGAAGGACGGTGCCACCTGGTTCGAATCCACCAAGCACGGTGACGACAAGGACCGAGTGATCATCAAGTCCGACGGCAATTATGCATATTTCGCGGCCGACATCGCTTACTATCGCAACAAGCGCCACCGCGACGTGAACCCGGCCGACATCGCCATCTACATGCTCGGCGCCGACCACCACGGCTACATCGGCCGCATGATGGCCATGTGCGCAGCCTTCGGCGACAAGCCGGGCGAGAACATGCAGATCCTCATCGGCCAGCTCGTCAACGTCATGAAGGACGGCAAGGCCGTGCGCATGTCGAAGCGCGCCGGCAACGTCGTCACCATCGACGATTTGACCGACGCCATCGGCGTGGACGCCTCCCGCTATTCGCTGGCCCGCACCGACTACAACTCCCCGGTCGACATCGACCTGAACCTGCTGACTTCGCATTCCAATGAGAACCCGGTGTACTACGTGCAGTACGCGCACGCCCGCTCCTGCAACGTGGACCGCAACGCGGCCGCCGCCGGCATCACCTACGAAGGCGCCGACGTGAGCCTGCTCGACACCACCGCCGACGGCGAAGTGCTCGCCGCGCTCGCTCAGTGGCCCGCCCTGCTGCGCGAAGCGGGCGACCTGCGCGCGCCGCACCGCGTGGCCCACTATCTGGAAGATCTCGCCGCCACCTACCACAAGTGGTACAACGTGGAGCGCGTCGTGCCGATGGAACTCACCGATCCGGAGGCCCGCGGGGAACAGGCCGACGCCATCCGCATCGCCAAGGCTCCGGAACCGGCCCGCGCCGCCGCCCGACTCAAGCTCAACGACGCCGTCAAGACGGTCATCGCCGAAGGCCTCGACCTGCTCGGCGTCACCGCTCCGGACAAGATGTGAAGCGAATCCACGAAAAAGGGAGATACGCAAACCATGCCTGTAAGCCCAATCTGGCCGGCCGGCTCGGCCGTGAACGACGAAGGCGAGATCACCTTCCACGGCCGTACCGCCGCAAGCCTGCTCGACGAATTCGGTTCGCCGCTCTACGTCATCGACACCGATGACGTGCGCGCCCGCGCCACGAAATTCGTGCATGCCGCGTCCCACGCGTTCAACAACACCGTCACCCACGTCAGCTTCGCCGGCAAAGCGCTGCTGAGCAAGGAAATCTGCCGCATCGTCACCGAATCCGGCATGCTCATCGACACCTGCACCATGGGTGAGATGCGCATCGCGCTCGCCGCGGGCGTCCCAGGCCGCCGCCTCGTGCTGCACGGCAACAACAAGTCCGATGCGGAAATCGAACTCGCCATCGAACAGGGCTTCAACAAGATCGTCGTGGACGAGCCGGGCGAGCCGGAGCGTATCGCCACCATCGCCAAGCGTCTCGGCAAGCGCGCCCGCGTCATGCTGCGAGTCACGTCCGGCATCCACGCGGGTGGCCACGAATTCGTGTCCACCGCGCACGAGGACCAGAAATTCGGCGTGGCCCTGCTGCCCGCCGGAGCCGACGCGGGCAAGCTTGCTGTGCTCGACGACCTGACCGACGTGACGCCGGCAGGGTCGAACGCACGATTGGGGGAGAACGCGTCTTCCGCCGACGGCTCCGACCACTCCGCCCACGCGGAACGCAAGCTCCAGTACGACGTCAAATACCCGTACGACCTGAGCCACGAGAAGGTCTCCGAAGGCGACCGCAAGCTCGCCGAAGCCATGACCATGGTGGCCGACGGTCCGGCGCTCGCCGTGCTGAAGGACATCTACCACCATCAGGACGTGCTCGAACTGGTCGGCGTGCACTCGCACATCGGATCCAACATCCATGACGCGGACGCTTTCATCCAGGCGGCCAAGCGCATGATGCTGCTGCGCAAGACCTTCTACGCCACCGATGCGTACACCCTGCCGGAGGTCGATCTGGGCGGCGGCTATTCCGTGGCCTACACCGACGGCGAGGATTCCATGGACATCGACGTGGAGCTCGGCAGGCTCGCCGACGCGGTCAGCACCGTGAACCGCGCGCTCGGCATGCCGGCCCCGGTCATCTCCTTCGAGCCGGGCCGCTGGACGGTTGCCCCGACCGGCGTCACGCTGTACCGCGTGGGCACCGTCAAGCCGGTCGAGCTTTCCGGCGAGGCGAAGGACAAGTCAGGCAATCCGGTGACGGAACGTGTGTACGTGTCCGTGGACGGCGGCATGTCCGACAACATCCGTCCGGCGCTGTACGGCTCCGACTACACCGCGAGAATCGCGAATCGCAAGGGATCCGACGAGACCAAGCTGTGCCGCGTGGTCGGCATGCACTGCGAATCGGGCGACATCGTCGTCAACGAGGTGCGTCTGCCGGCCGACATCAGGCGCGGGGACATTCTCGCCGTGCCCGTCACCGGCGCGTACGGCCGCACGATGGCCAGCAACTACAACCAGGCGCTGATTCCCGCCGTGGTCGGCGTCGGCGAGGCCGGCGCACACGTCATGATCCGCCGGCAGACGATCGACGATCTGCTGAGCTGGGACGTCAGCGAATAGTCCACGATTGCGTCTCACGGTATGGACGGTTTTCGGGCTTCCTTGCGGGGAAAGCTTCGGAAACCGTCCATTTTCTTGATATTCCGCGGCCTTACGTCATATTGAGACCGTACAATAAGCAAGGTCACACCAATACTTCACATTCAAGGGAGGATGCCTTGGCACAGGAAGATGTTGCGCCGATTCGCGTTGGATTGCTGGGCGCAGGTACCGTCGGTTCCCAGACTGCACGCCTGCTGGTCGAGCAGAAGGACGAGCTTGCCGCACGTATCGGCCGCCCGATCGAACTGACCGGCGTCGCCTGCCTTGACCCGGCGGAAACCGATCCGTTCCCGTGGATCGACAAGGCCATCGTGACCACCGACACCATGAGCGTGGCCACCAATTCCGATATCGTCATCGAGCTGATCGGCGGCACCGGCGTGGCACGCAAGTTCGTGCTCGCCGCCATCGAATCCGGTGCCTCCGTGGTCACCGCCAACAAGGCGCTGCTGGCCAAGTATGGTCCGGAGATCTACGCGGCCGCCGAAGCCAAGGGCGTCGACATCTACTTCGAAGCCTCCGTGGGCGGCGCCATCCCGTTCCTCAAGCCGCTGCGCGAATCCCTCGTCGGAGACAAGGTGACGAGCATGCTCGGCATCGTCAACGGCACCACCAACTACATCCTCGACGAGATGACCACCAAGGGCCTCGACTTCGATGACGTGCTCAAGGACGCGCAGGCCAAGGGCTACGCCGAAGCCGATCCGACCGGCGACATCGAGGGCTACGACGCGGCCAACAAGGCCGCGATCATGGCCACCCTCGGCTTCCACACCTCCGTCACCATCGACGACGTCTCCGTCGAAGGCATCACCAAGATCACCGCCGACGACATCGCCGCTGCCACCGCGGAAAACAAGGTGATCAAGCTGCTCGCCGTCGTGGAGAACACCGATGCCGGCGTGTCCGCGCGCGTCTACCCGGCACTGATCTCCAACACCCATCCGCTGGCCTCCGTGCACGGCTCCTTCAACGCCGTGTTCGTCAAGGCCGAAGCCGCGGACGACCTCATGTTCTACGGCCGCGGCGCCGGCGGCGCTCCGACCGCCTCCGCGGTCGTCGGAGACGTCGTGACCGAAGCCCGCCATATCGCGCAGGGCTGCACCGGCCCGTCCATCCCGCTGTACAAGGATCTGAAGAAGGCTCCGATCGAGGCTTCCAAGGCCGAGTTCGCGGTCCGCTTCGTGATTCACGACAATCCGGGCGTGCTCGCCGCGATCGCAGCCAAGTTCGCCGACCATGGCGTGTCCATCAACGGCGTGAACCAGGATCTGAAGCCGACGCTGAAGGATCCGGGCTACGATGGCGAACTGCAGCAGCTGCGTCTGGTCACACACATGACCGACGAGCTTACCCTGCGCGAAACCGTCAAGGACGTGTGCGAGCTGGATTGCGTGTGCGGAGAGCCGTCGATCCTGCGCGTGCTGAACTGATATCGGATGCGATTCGGGCCCATGATGAGATTGGCATGCAAGCCATGCCAAGCCGCCATCATGGGCCCGAATACGATGCATGGGTGCGGTTCCCCCTGAAATTTGACTCTGGCACTGCCACGGTATACGGTGCTTGATTTGTAATGAAGATGTGACGAAGGACGACGAGAGATGACTCCAGTTACCCGCAAGGTGCGTGTGAAGGTTCCGGCCACCAGCGCCAATCTTGGCTCCGGCTTCGATACGGTCGGTTTGGCTTTGGATTACCATGACGAGCTTGAATTCACGCTGAGCGCCGACCCGGTGAACACCGCGGCGCAGGTGATGATCGAAGGCGAGGGCGAAGACACCCTGCCGCGTGACGAGACGCACCTGGTGGTCTCCACGTTCCGCCGCGCATGCCAGACCTTCGGCCTGGGACGCGTCGGATTCATCCTGCAGGCGCACAACAACATCCCGCAGGCGCGAGGCATGGGCTCCTCCGCCGAGGCCATCGTCGCCGGCATCGCCGCCGCGGCCGCCTTCGCACAGGACGACGACCTCAACCGCGACGCCGTGTTCGAGCTGGCCGCCGCCATCGAAGGCCATCCGGACAACGTGGCCCCGGCCGTGTACGGCGGCCTGACCATGTCTTGGGACATGGAGACCGCGGAAGGTGTCGGATCCGTGCCGATTCCAGGCGGCGAGCCGATGCACAACGGCTTCCACACCATCAACTACCGCGTGGCGGACGATCTGACCGCGGCCGTGTTCGTGCCGGACTACGAGCTGTCCACCGAAAAGGCCCGTCAGGCGTTGCCGACTGAGATTCCGTTCAAGGACGCCGTGCACAACGTCTCCCGTGTGAGCCTGCTGCCGGCCGCCATGAACCCCGCGATGCTGGCCTCCGGCTCGCGTCAGAACGCCAACGCACTGCTGTTCGCGGCCACGCAGGACCGCCTGCATCAGCCGTACCGCGCCTCGCTGATGGAGCCGTCCTGGGCGCTGATCGAGAAGATGCGCTCCCACGGCTTCGCCTCCACCGTGTCCGGCGCCGGCCCATGCGTGCTGGTGCTGCACCATGGCGACGCCCACGAGGAACTCGAACGGATCGCCGCCGAAGAGCTGGCATCCGGCCATTGGCGTGTGCTGCATCTCGCGGTCGACACCAAGGGTGTGCAGGTGGAACGCGCATGAGCATCCCGCTGATTCTCGCCTCCCAGTCCCGTCCACGCCGTGACGTGCTGTTCTCCGCCGGCATCTGCCCGACCATCCGTGTCTCGCACGTCGACGAACCTGCCGCGCTTGAACGCGAGGCGGCCGCGCTTGGCGTCACCGTGAACGACCTGAGCGTCGAACAGCGTGTGATGATTCTCGCCACGGCGAAGGCCGAGGCCGTGCACCAGGCGTATCGCAACATCGCCGATACCGCGGCGCACGCGCGCGGGGAGCGCGTGGTCGGCTTCCCGCTCCGGGCGGCAGACGATCGCGACGCATCCTCGGCGGGCACAGACGCACGCACGGACAGCGCGCAGTCCGCCGACGAGACGAAGACCCGCGATTTCTCCGGCATCGCCATTCCCACCGTCGCCGAGCCGATCGCCGATTTCGTGGATGGCCGTCCAAGCCTGACCCGTTCGAAGGCCGGCCCGCTGATTCTCGGCTGCGATTCCATGTTCCTGCTGGACGGCGAATGCTACGGCAAGCCGCATAGCGAAGAGGTAGCGCGCGAACGGCTGCGTGCCATGCGCGGTGCCACCGGCGAGCTGTGGACCGGCCATTGCCTCATCGACTTCGCGTCGGGCCGCATGGTGCGCGGCGCCAGCAAAGCGACCCTGCACTTCTGCGAATATTCCGACCTGGATATCGAACGCTACATCGCCACCGGCGAGCCGCTGGAAGTGGCCGGATCGTTCACTTTGGAAGGTTTCGGCGGCGCGTTCATCGACTCGATCGAAGGCGATCCGCACGGCATCATCGGCCTGAGCCTGCCGTTGGCGCGCCGTCTGGCGGCGCAATTGGGCGTCGAATGGACCGATCTGTGGAACGTCACGCGCTCCGACCTCGCGCCGGACGCCGAATATGATGCGAAAACGGGCGCCGCGAAGCCGCTGCCGCCCAAGGAGAACGTGCACCAGCCGGGAGACGGCTGGGTCGACTGCGCCTGCGGCCGCAAGCATTGGGGTACGAACGGCGCGTCCGGCGTGCTCTTGGCCCGCCGCAGCGAGACGACCGGTGAGGTGACGCACGTCGTCATGCAGCACCGCGCGGTATGGAGCGCGGAAGGCGGCACGTGGGGCATTCCCGGCGGCGCCACCGCCGATGGCGAAAGCCCGATCGAGGGCGCGTTGCGTGAATCGTACGAGGAAGCCAACATCACGCCGGAGGACATCGACGTGGTCGGATCGTACTGCGAGGACCACGGCCCATGGTCGTACACCACGGTGTTCGCCTTCGAAAAGCCGGGGCACCGCGTCGAACCCAAGGCCAACGACGACGAAAGCATGGAGATCGAATGGGTGCCGGTCTATGACGTGCCCAACCGCAAGCTGCTGACTGCCATGCGCACCGATTGGCCTAACTTCGCGGCGCGTCTGCGTGCTTTGGCGGCCGTGCGGTAGCCTGCGCGCAGTGTGCCGCATCCTTGGAACATGACGGCTGTTAGCGCTAACTGAAGTTGCGTGTACAATAGGCGAACATACCAACAGTTGTGTGCGAAAGGCGACGGGGCATGGCAGACAAACGCAATGCGGGCAATAAGCGTCCTTCGATGTTCGAAGTGGCGAAGCTGGCTGGTGTGAGCCACCAGACGGTCTCGCGCGTCATCAACCATTCGCCGGACGTCTCCGACGCCACCCGTGAGAAGGTGCAGAGGGCCATCGACCAGCTTGGATACCGTCCCAGCAACTCCGCCCGCGCGCTCGCCTCGCACCGGTCCCGCACCATCGGCCTGATCGCCGGCGGCCAGCATTTCTATGGCCCGATCTCCACGATTTCCGCGATTGAGACGATGGCCCGCCAGCATGGCCTGTTCGTGACGGTGAGCATGGTGCATGAGGCGCTGTGCTCGCAGGAGGAATTCGACGACCTGTGCCGCACCTTCGACGAGATGAACGTCGATGCGTTCATCTTCCTCACGCCCACCGATGTCATGTTCTCCGCGGCATGCCGGACGCGGATCGCGCAGCCTCGTGTGATCGTCACATCCACGCACGGTGGCATCGGCGTGCAGGACGGCCTGCGGCTGATGAAGTCCGCCGACCGCCGCCGCGTATCCGTCGTCGGCATGGACCAATGGTCCGCGATGGCCGACGTGATGCATCTCGTCGTGGAATACGGGCACCGTTCGGTGCTGTATTTCGCCGGTCCCAAGGAGTGGCGCGACGCGGCGACGCGCCTGCTGGCATGGAACAAGCTATGCGCGGCCAATGCGGTCAATTCCGTGACGGTGCAGTGCGAGACCTGGGAATCCTCCGAAGCGTACGGCAAGATGAACCACATCCTCGACAACATCGGCCGCACCGGCGGCAATCTGCCGACATGCATGGTCTGCGCCAACGACAGCCAGGCCGTGGGTGTGGCCCGCGCGCTGCATGAGCATGGCGTGCGCGTTCCGCAGGATGTGAGCCTGGTGGGTTTCGACGACATGCCTGCCATGGACAATATGTTCCCGCCGCTGACCACGGTCCGTCCCGGCTTCGAGCAGCTGGGTGTCGCCGCCATGCGTGAGACGCTGTACCTGCTGGGCGCGGGGGAGGAGAACTCCTTCGGATCATCGCAGCATGGCGTCGGACTGGTGTCGGCGCAGATGGTCAACCGCAGCTCCCTGGGTCCTGTCCGCCGTCGCTAAGGCGCTGCTTCTTCTCGATGTTTATATATTCATTGCTCCGATGACACGTCGGATTTGGTGCGTCACGGGTTTGTGCCTACAATAGTGAGCGTTAACAGTGAGCGCTAACATTCAGTTGACAGAGTGGTTGCGAGGCGCTCGGACGCAAGGAGTTCGTGAACTATGACGCAAGAGCAGGTCGCAGTGACCGCCGAGAAGATCCGCGCAGGCAAGACGAGCCTGGGCATCGAGTTCGGCTCCACCCGCATCAAGGCGGTGCTCATCGATGACGCCTACCACACCATCGCGGCGGGCGACTACGAGTGGGCCAGCCATCTCGAGGACGGGCTGTGGAGCTACACCCAGGAGGAAATCTGGAAGGGTTTGCAGACCGCATACGCCCGCATGGCCGGCGACGTCGAAACCGCCTATGGCGAACGGTTGACCCACGTGGGGCACATCGGCTTCTCCGCCATGATGCACGGCTACCTCGCTTTCGACAAGTCCGGCGAACTGCTCGTGCCGTTCCGCACCTGGCAGAACACCAACACCCACGAAGCCCACGAGAAGCTTTCCGAGCTGTTCCAGTACAACATTCCGGAACGCTGGTCCGTGGCACACCTCTACCAGGCGGTGCTCAACCACGAGGAGCACGTCTCCAAGGTGGACTACATCACCACACTCGCCGGCTACGTGCACTGGAAGCTCACCGGCGAGAAGGTGCTCGGCGTGGGCGACGCCTCCGGCATGTTCCCCATCGACCCGGCCACCCATACCTACGAAACTGAGTTCATCAAGCGATTCGACGCGATCGAGGAAGTCGCCGCGCAGCCGTGGAAGCTTGAGAACCTGCTGCCCCGTCCGCTCGTGGCGGGCACCCCGGCCGGCACGCTCACCGCCGAAGGCGCCAAACTGCTCGACCCGACCGGCACCCTTCAGCCGGGCGTCGTCCTCGCCCCGCCGGAAGGCGACGCGGGCACCGGCATGGTCGCCACCAACTCCGTGCGCGTGCGCACCGGCAACGTCTCCGCCGGCACTTCGATTTTCGCCATGGTCGTGCTTGAGCACAAGCTGGCGCGCCTGCATCCGGAAGTCGACCTCGTCACCACTCCAGCCGGCGACCTGGCCGGCATGAGCCACGCCAACAACTTCACTTCCGATCTCAACGCCTGGGTCGGCCTGTTCGGACAGTTCGCCGCCGCGATCGGCCAGCCGGTCGATGCCGGCACGCTGTACGGCACGCTGTTCCGCGCCGCGATCGCGGACGATGTCGACGCCGACTGCGGTGGTCTGCTCAACTATCCGTTCCGCTCCGGCGAATTCCTGGCTGGCCTGCCGGAAGGCCGACCGCTGTTCGCCCGCAGCCCGGAGGCGCGCATGAGCCTCGGCAACTTCATGAGAACTCAGCTGTTCAGCGCCTTCTCGCCGGTCAAGATCGGCATGGATGTGATGACCAAGGACGAAGGCGTCGCCGTCGACTCGCTCGTCGGCCACGGTGGCATCTTCACCACGCCGAAGGTCGCGCAGAAGATCCTCGCCGCCGCATTCGACACCCCGATCAAGGTCATGGCCACCGCCGCCGAAGGCGGAGCGTGGGGCATGGCCGTGCTCGCCGACTATCTGTGGCACGCCGACCAGCCGCTCGCCGACTACCTCGACGCCCGCGTCTTCGCCGACGCGGCCTCCACCACGGAAGCGCCGGATGCCAACGACGTGGCCGGCTTCGAAGCCTTCTTCGACCGCTTCCGCAAGGGGCTGCCGATCGAGCATGCCGCCATCGAAAGCATCCCGCTGGAAACCAAATAACCGTCCATCGCAACAACAGCAAGCCTGACGAAAGGAACACAATATGGCAACGTTGGCTGATTACGGCCCGGAAGTACGAGCTGAAGTCAAGCAGGTGCGCGAAGTGGTCGCCACCCTGCACGAGCAGCTCATCAAGTGGAATCTGGTGGTGTGGACCGCAGGCAACGTCTCGCAGCGCCTGCACACCGCCGACCTGATGGTCATCAAGCCGTCCGGACTGCGCTACGAGTACCTCACCCCAAGCTCGATGGTCGTGTGCGACCTTGACGGCAACGTGGTCGACGGTGCCGAAGCGCCGAGCTCCGACACCGCGTCCCACGCCTACATCTACCGCCACATGCCCGACGTGTACGGCGTGGTGCACACCCACTCCACCTACGCCACCGCATGGGCGGCCACCGGCCAGAACATCCCGTGCGGCCTGACTATGATGGGCGACGAGTTCGGCGGCCCGGTGCCGGTCGGACCGTTCCGCCTCATCGGCTCCGAAGCCATCGGCGAAGGCGTGGTCGAAACCCTGAAGAAGTATCCGAAGTCCCCGGCCGTGCTCATGCAGAACCATGGTCCCTTCACCATCGGCAAGGACGCGGAAGCCGCCGTCAAGGCCGCCGCCATGACCGAAGAGGTGGCGCACACCATGTGGGCCGCCAAGCAGCTCGGAGACATCATCCCGATCTCCCAGGAAGACATCGATAGCCTTAACGACCGCTACACCAACGTCTACGGCCAGCACTGACGTAGCGGAAACCGAAACGACAAACCCAACAACGAAGTAAGGAATAATCCAACATGGCAATGGAAAACCCATTTGAAGGCAAGGAAATCTGGTTCGGCGTCGGATCGCAGGACCTCTACGGCGAGGAGGCGCTGCGCCAGGTGGCCCAGCAGACCGGCGAGATGGTCGACTTCCTCAACGCGACCGGCAAGATCCCGGCCAAGATCGTGCTCAAGCCCACCCTGAAGTCCTCCGACGGCGTCAAGGCCTTCATGACCGAAGCCTCCGCCAACCCGAACGTCATCGGCGTGATCACCTGGTGCCACACCTTCTCCCCGGCCAAGATGTGGATCCGCGGCCTCGAAGTGCTGACCAAGCCGCTGCTGCAGCTGGCCACCCAGCACCACAAGGAAATCCCGTGGGAGACCATCGACATGGACTTCATGAACCTGAACCAGGCCGCCCACGGCGACCGTGAGTTCGGCTACATCGTGTCCCGTCTGGGCATTCCGCGCAAGATCGTCGTCGGCCACTACACCGATCCGGAAGTCGCCGAAAAGGTCGGCACCTGGGCCCGCGCCTGCGCCGGCTGGGATGCCTCCCAGAACATGAAGGTCATGCGTTGGGGCGACAACATGCGCAACGTGGCCGTCACCGAAGGCGACAAGACCGAAGCCGAGCGCGTGTTCGGCGCTTCGATCAACACCTGGGCCGTCAACGACCTCGTCGCCGCTTACGAGAAGGTCAAGGACAGCCAGGTCAAGGACCTCATCGAAGACTACAAGGCCAAGTACGACGTGGCCCCCGAGCTGCTCGACTCCCGCTACGATGAGCTGTTCATCGCGGCCAAGGAAGAGGCCGCCATGGTCAACATGATGCGCGAGAACGGCTGCACCGCCGGCGTCGACAACTTCGAGGACCTCGGCGCGTTGCCGCAGCTGCCGGGTGTCGGCCCGCAGCGCTTCCCGTCCGAGTACGGCTGGGGCTTCTCCGCAGAAGGCGATTGGAAGACCTCCGTGCTGGTGCGCATCGGCGCCGTGATGGGCTACGGCCTTGAGGGTGGCGCCTCCCTGATGGAGGACTACTCCTACAACTTCGAGCCGGGCAACGAGCTCGACATGGGCTCCCACATGCTGGAAGTCTCCCCGGCCATCGGCACTATCGAAAAGCCGAAGCTGGCCATCTACCCGCTGGGCATCGGCGGCAAGTCCGACCCGGTCCGCCTGGTGTTCTCCGGCAAGCCGACCGACGCCGTCGTGGTTTCCATGGCCGACGAGCGTGAGCGCTTCCGTCTGCTCATGGACGAGGTCACCGTCGTCGAGCCGCAGGGCTCCCTGAAGAACCTGCCGTGCGCCCGCGCCGTGTGGAAGCCGAAGCCGGATCTGAAGACCGCCGTGCAGTGCTGGATCGCCGCCGGTGGCTCCCACCACACCTGCATGACCACGTCCGTCGGTCGTGAGGCTTGGGAGGACTTCGCCCGCATCGCCGGCGTCGAGCTCGCCGTCATCGACGAGAACACCAACGCCCGCCAGTTCGAGAAGGAGCTGGAGATCAGCGAGATGTACCACCGCCTCAACAACCGTCACTGAAATAACGGAGCGTTAACAGCACGGCAGGAAACTTGACGTACCTTCGTACGCCGGCGTTTCCTGCCGCACTGTTACCGCACGCGTTATCTCAGCGATACGGGGTGCGCTTAAAAACAGCACGGCGGGGAAGTTGACGTACTTTTGTACGCAGCGTTCCCCGCCGTGCTGTTTTTGTTTACCTATGTGCGGCTCAGCGCTTGCCGGCGTACAGCTGGCGGTCGATCACGTCGGCGAACACGCGGTTCACTGCCGGACGCACCACCTTCAGCGACGGCGTCAGGCACTTGTTCTCCTGCGTGAACTGCGCATCCAGCACCACGAACTTACGCACGGATTCGGCGCGCGAAACCGTCGCGTTCGCCTTGTCCACATACTTCTGAATCTCGTCATGAACGGCGGCGGTAGCCGCCACGCGGTCAAGCGGCGTATCCGCGGACAGGCCCACGGACGGCAGCCAGGCCGCCAATCCTTCCGGATCGAGCGTGACCAGCGCGCCGATGAACGGACGATTATCGCCCACCACCACGGCATGCTCCACAATCGGACACTTCGCAATCTCCTGCTCCATCGGAATCGGCGACACGTTCTTGCCGCCGGCGGTGATGATGATGTCCTTCTTGCGGCCCGTAATCGTAATACGACCCTCATCGTCGATCGACGCAAGATCGCCGGTCCTGAGCCAACCGTCCTCGGTGAACACCTCGGCCGTTTTCTCCGGCAGATTGTGGTAACCCATGAACACGTTCGGTCCCTTGACCTGCAGCTCGCCATCGTCGGAAATACGCACGGACGATCCCGGCGCAGGCTGGCCGACGGTGCCGATCACATTGTCCGTGACGCGGGTCGCGGCGAACGGCGCCGCGGTTTCCGTCATGCCGTAACCCTGGATCATCGGCAGGCCGATGCCGTTGAAGAAATGCGCGAGCGACACATCCAGTGGAGCGCCACCGCACGCCACGTAACGGATGCGCGGGCCCAGCGCGCCGCGCACGGTGTGGTATACGGACGCCTCGTACGAAAGATGCTCGGCGGTCTGCTTCATGGTCGGCTTCTCGCCGGCCTGCTGCATGCGCGACCAGTCGCGAGCGGACTCGGCGGCCTTGAGGAACAGGCGGCCCTTCCAGCCCATGCCGGCCTTGCGGGAGGCCGCGTTATAGACCTTCTCGAACACGCGCGGCACGCCCAGCAGGTACGTCGGCTCAAACGAACGCACATCCGGCAGCAGCGTCTTGGTGTCCGGCAGATAGCCGACCACGCCGTCATCGGAAGCGATCGACGCGTACTGGATGAAACGCGCGAAGCAGTGGGCGAGCGGCAGGAACAGCAGCAGACGCGGATGGTCTTCAAGAATCATCTCGTGCAGCGCAAGGCTGCCGGCGCGCGTGATCGACACGAAATTGCGATGCGACAGCTCTGCACCCTTCGGTGCCCCCGTGGAGCCGGACGTGTACACGATGGTGGCCAGATCGTCGGCACGAACCGACTTGATACGCGCATCCAGCTCCTCGTCGGACACGGTGACGCCCAAGCCCTCCAGTGCGCCCATGGCATTGGCGTCGAGCATCAGAATATGCTTCAGAGACGGGCAGTGGTCGATGACGGAGTCGAGACGGTCGAAGCGCTCGCGATCGTCCGCGATGGCCAGCTTCACGTTGGAGTCGTTGAGAATACGCTCGGCCTGCGCCGCGGAATCGGTGTCGTAGATCGGCACATTGACCGCGCCGATTGCGGCCAGCGCGAAGTCGAGCACACCCCATTCGTAACGGGTGGTGGAGAAGAGGGTGACGGCGTCGCCCTTGGCGATGCCGAACGCGATCAGGCCTTTGGCCGCGGAGAGCACGTTCTTGTGGAATTCGCCGGTCGTCACCTTGGTCCACTGGCCCGGAGCGGTTTTGCGTTCCGCGATCACGGTGTCTTCGCCGGTGCGCTTGATGCGTTCGGTAAGCAGGGAGTAGATGGATTCGTCGTCGCGTACTTCGACGGATGCGCCCGGGGTCGTGTACTCGGTGAGCATGAAGTGTTCTCTTTTCTTGCGTTTCCGCGGTTTTCGTGGGTTTTGCGATATATGCGATCGCTGCGATTGCGGTGATCGGTGACGTGCTTTTCGCGTCCTGTGTCGCGCCTCGCATATCGTAAGTTACGGTGACGTAAGTCCGCATTGTAAGAAACAACAAGAAATATGGCGACGGGTTTGTTTGAACTGACAAAGTGGCACGAAACGTCAACGGAACGGGGGATTGGTGCACGGATCCATCATCTCGAAAAAAGGTTTGACGCGTTCGATCGCAGGGTGTCCAACGGGTTGCGCGACGGGTTCGAGAGGGGTTGCCCTTACGGGCGAAAACGGTGGAAAATGCGGCAAAACTGGGCGGAGTGACGTTGCGAACCACAACATGTTCCGTGTACACTCAAGTTTGGCGCAACTACCCCTTGCGCCTAGGCTGTTTGCTCAACGGCGAACATTCAGCCGCCTCACTTTTCGCCGTTCCCTTGGTTTTCTGTGGTTTTGCTGTTGTGCATTTGCTTGCGAGTTCTGATGGTTTTCTAGATTTTTCCGACGATTTTCTGCGATTGCCGTTCCGTCATTGCCTTTCGTCGGTATGCCCGATACGCTTGGAGCGGATGGCGGTATTGCAAACGATTGGAAAAGGGGCATGATGTTCGACAAGAGGCTGTTTTCCTTGGCTGACGGCGTCGGTCGATTGATCGCGGCGAAAGTCGCCTGCCAATGGCTGGGCCTCGTGGCCAACATCGCCTTCGTCGTGGCCGTGGTGCGTATGCTGCAACCGCTGTTCGCGCCCGTACCGTCCGCCACCGCGCCCTGCATCGCCATTATTCTTATTGCCGCGGTCGTGCGATTCGTCACCATTCGCGCCGCCGCACGTTTCGGTAGCGAGGCCGCCGAACGCGTCAAACTCGCGCTGCGTGAGAAACTGTTCAATAAGATGCTCGCGCTCGGCCCGTCCTACGCGCAGCGCGTGCGCACCGCCGGCGTGGTGCAGTCCGCGGGCGAAGGCATCGAACAAATCCAAAGCTTCTTCGAACTGTTCCTGCCGCAACTGTGCTACGCCGTGCTCGCCCCCATCACGCTGTTCGCCGTGCTTGCGCCGATCGACCTGCCCACCGCCGCGACGCTGCTCGCCTGCGCGCCGCTCATCGTGCTCATCGTCGGCATGGTGGCGATGCGTGCCGCCCGCGTATTCAAGAAATACTGGGGCAAATACACGGATATGGGGGCCGCGTTCCTTGACAATCTGCAGGGACTTGAGACACTGAAAACCTTCGACGCGGACGAGCGCGCCGCACGAGTCATGGACGAGAAGGCCGAACAGTTCCGCGTGATGACCATGAACGTGCTGCAAATCCAACTGCGTTCGCTCACGGCGATGGATGCCGTGGCATACGGTGGCGCGGCCGCCGGCATCGGCGTTGCGGTATGGCGATTTGTATCCGGCTCGCTCTCGCCGTCTGGCGTTTTCGCGCTGTCCGGCGTGCTGCCGCTTGGTTTGACGCCGATCGCCGCGGTATTGCTGACGATTCTGCTAGCCGCCGATTTCTTCATTCCGTTGCGACAGCTCGGCTCGTATTTCCACGTTGCGATGAACGGCATGACGTCCACGAAACGTATTTTCGCGCTGCTCGACGCGCCCGAACCGGAGCATGGCAGCAAGGAACTGCCGGAATTCGGGGCTTCCGGGCGTGGTGTCGGCGTGGAGTTTCGTGGTGTTTCGTACCGGTATGCGGACGCGGATGTGGATGCTGGGGGTGCTGCTGGTGCGGGGCCTGACGCTGCCGGGTCTGCGGGTGCCGGTGTTGCGAGTCCCCGTCGTATATCGTCCACATCGCATTCCGATATGCGGAACACGGATGTGGACAGCGTTGATGAGGGCGGCGGCGCGGGTGACGCGCGCGAAACGCGCTACGCCTTGCGCAACGTGGCCCTCCGTGCGCTGCCCGGCGAAGTCACTGCGATCGTCGGGCCATCCGGTTCCGGCAAGTCCACAGCCGTCCAGCTGCTTGCCGGCACGCTTGTCGGATATGAAGGCGATGTGCTGCTGTCCGAAATGCCATCCGGAATGCAGGACGAAGTGCTGGGCGCTATGTCAAGCAGTGCGGCGCCGGATGACAGTGAAACCCTGAAATCGTACCAAATCCGCGACCTCACCGCAGCATCGCTCACCCGCGAAATCTCCATCGTCTCCGCGCACAGCCACCTGTTCGCCGGCACCCTGCGCGACAACCTGCTCATGGCCCGTCCCGACGCCACCGACAACGAGCTGTGGCAGACGCTGGAAGCCGCGCATATCGACGATTTCGTGCGCGCGCAATCGCGAGGACTCGATATGCCGATCACGCAGGACGGCGCGAATCTGTCCGGCGGGCAGAAACAGCGCATTGCGATCGCCCGTGTACTGTTGCGCAGGTCGGCCGTCTATATTTTCGACGAGGCGACCAGCAGCGTCGACGCGGACAGCGAAACGTTGATTTTGCAAACGATTCGCGCGCTCGCCGACGCCGGCGCAACCGTGCTGATGGTCACGCACCGCATGGCGAACGCGGCCGACGCGGACCATGTCGTAGTGTTTGATGGGGGTGTCGTCGTCGAGCAGGGCGCGCATGACGATCTCATGGCCGCGGACGGCACGTATGCCAAGCTGTTCCGGGCGCAGGAAAGCGTGGAACGGGTGGGATTGTCTGGTCGCGTCGCGCCGCGCGTATCGCGTATGACTCATGCGTCTGGTGCGTTTGCCGTGTCTCGGATGTCTGGTTCCGCCGAATCGAACGCCAGTGGCGCCAAATCGGACATGCCAACAACCCAAGTCATCGCCCGCTTGCTGCGCGAAGTCGGCCCACTGCGCAAACCCATGGCCATCGCCTGCGCGTGCGGCATCCTCGGCCACCTCGCCGCCACGTTCCTGCCGGTTTTCGGCGTCGCCGCGCTGTTTGCCGCAGCTGGCGCAAAAGTCTGGAATCTCAGCCTTCCTGCGGCAATCGCAGCCATGATTATCTGCGCACTGATCCGCGGCGGCATGCGCTACGCCGAACAGTACATGAACCACAATGTCGCCTTCCGCCTGCTCGCGCTGTTCCGGTCGAAAACGTTTGCCGCGCTGCGTCGCCTCGCACCCGCCAAACTGTCCGGCAAAGGCAAAGGCGACCTGATCGCGCTGGTCACCACCGACGTCGAACTGCTGGAAATCTTCTTCGCGCACACCATTTCGCCGGTTGTCATCGCCATCGCGACCACCGTGCTTTACACGGTCGCATTGCTTACGCTGAGTCCTGCGATCGCTGTCACGCTGGTCATCGCGCACCTGACCGTCGGCATCGTGCTGCCGAAACTCTTCGCCACGGCGATAGGTGGTCTCGGTGGGGATATTCGCCGCGAATCCGCCCAACTTGATGACGAAATGCTCGACGATATGCGCGGTCTCGACGAAATCATCCGATTCGGCCAAGGCCATGCGCGGCTTGCCGGCATCGCGTCACGCACGCGCTCGCTCTGGAGCCGCCGTGCCCGGCTGAGTGCCAAGAATGGCGATTTCGCAGGCTTCGGCGCGGTGCTGGTCGTACTGTTCACTGCCATCGCGGCATTGCTGGCGATGGTCACGTCCGGTACGACGATGCCCATCGCTTCCGCCGCAACCATTCAAACCGTCATTTCCGCGCCCGCCGCCCGCCTGACCGCCGCTTTCGTGCTGCTGGCCAGCTCGTTCGGTCCGACGCTCGCGTTGAGCGCGCTGCCGGCCAATCTCACGCAAACGTTTGCCGCCGCCCGCCGCCTGTTCGCGCTGATGGACGAAACCCCCGCAGTGGAGGAGCGGGGCGATTTCCTGCCGCGCTACCACGGCATGTCCATGCACGACGTCACGTTCGGCTACGGCAATTCGGGCGAGGCTCCAACTTCCGGAAGCGATGCGGATGCCCCCGAGTCGTCCGCCGAGCCAATCCTCAGCCACGTCTCGTTCGACATACCACAACACGGCATCCTCGGCATCCAAGGCCCGTCCGGCCGCGGCAAATCGACCCTGCTGAAGCTGCTCATGCGTTACTGGGACCCGCAATCCGGCTTAGTCGCCCTGTCCGAGGTGCCACTGCCGCAGATCGACGCGCATCATCGCCGTCGCGTGCAAACGATGATGGGGCAGGAAACCTACCTGTTCGACGGCACTATCCGTGAAAACCTGCTTATGGCCTGCGACAGGGGCGATGCGGATAGGGCTGGTAATACTGGCGATCCGGACGATTCCGCGACTTCCGGCAGAGCGCTTCTTACCCCGCCCGCTCCTCCCGTTTCGTGGAATGCCGCTGATTCCGCGCTTTCCACCCGGACGCCCCTTTCTGTCGGTGATGACGTGCTGCGCGCCGCGCTCGCCAAGGCTTCCGCGCTTGAACTGGTCGACTCGCTCCCGCAGGGTCTTGATACCTCCGTCGGCGAGTTGGGCGGGCGGCTTTCAGAGGGTGAACGGCAACGCATCGGCCTAGCTCGCGTCTTCCTGCGCAACGCGTCGCTGGTGTTGTTCGACGAGCCGACGAGTCGCCTCGACGCCTACAACGAATCCGTGATTCTGCAATCGATTGACGCGTTGGCGCAGCAGGGGAGCGCGGTGCTGCTCGTCTCGCACCGCGATTCCATCATGCGCATCGCGGACCGCATCGTGCGCATGTGAGCTGGCGCGTGCGGATTGCGAACTGATGCGGCGAGCCGATGCGTGCGAACTAGTGTGCGAATCGGCGTAATGCGGGGCCTGGTGAGGTGCCCATGCCCATGCGGCCGCATACGGACGCGCCGCACGTCCGCAATGTGGTCGTATGAAAATCGCATGTCATTCGTGTTTCCTATAGCGCGCGCGACGGCGTACGGAAGCGGACGAATCGAAAGCCATGGTCGCAGGTAAAGCAAGAAAAACGGACGAAACCGACGAAATGTCGACGGAATCGAAATCATAAGCCAATGAAACAATCATGAAAATAAGGTTGCAAATTTAGCAAAACCGACTTTTTGGTAGGTTATAAGATTCAGTTCGCGTGAAATCGAAATGGGAAATCGTTAGTATCGATAGCAAACGATTATTTTCGACGAAAGGCTGGCGATGGCCAACAACAGGAACGAACTGAACAAGAATCTAGCGCAGATGCTCAAGGGTGGCGTGATCATGGACGTCACCACCCCCGAGCAGGCGAAGATCGCGCAGGACGCGGGCGCATGCGCGGTGATGGCGCTCGAGCGCATCCCGGCCGACATTCGCGCGGCCGGCGGCGTCTCCCGCATGAGCGATCCGGCCATGATCAAGGGCATCCAGGAAGCCGTGTCCATCCCGGTCATGGCCAAGGTGCGCATCGGCCACATCGCCGAAGCCCGCATCCTGCAGGCCATCGAAATCGACTACATCGACGAATCCGAAGTGCTCAGCCCCGCCGACGACGTGTACCACATCGACAAGAACCAGTTCGACGTGCCGTTCGTGTGCGGCGCGAAGAACCTGGGCGAAGCGCTGCGCCGCATCGCCGAGGGCGCGTCCATGATCCGCACCAAGGGCGAGCCGGGCACCGGCGACGTCATCCAGGCCGTGCGCCACATGCGCACCATGAACAAGCAGATCCGCGAACTTGTCTCCCTGCGCGACGACGAGGTGTACGAGGCCGCCAAGCAGCTGGCCGTGCCGTACGACCTCGCCAAGTACGTGCACGACAACGGCCGTCTGCCGGTCGTCAACTTCGCCGCCGGCGGCGTGGCCACCCCGGCCGACGCGGCTCTCATGATGGAACTCGGTGCGGAAGGCGTGTTCGTCGGCTCCGGCATCTTCAAGTCGGGCGACCCGGCCAAGCGCGCCGCCGCCATCGTGCAGGCCACCGCCAACTGGCAGGACGCCGACCTGCTCGCGCGCCTGTCCGAGAACCTCGGCGAGGCCATGGTCGGCATCAACGAGGACGAAATCCAGACCATCATGGCCGCCCGCGGCGAATGATCTGTTGATTCGTCGATTGCTTGATTGCTTGCAATTCCGCGAGGATTGCATAAGCCGGTCGTGTGATCGACTTTGAAGGACTCGGTGGGTGCGTGTGATTTTCGGTGCTGCACGTGCCTGCCGCTTTTTGTTGTGATGTTCGGCGATTCACCGAACGATTTGTTGAACAACCTGAATGAGGAGCATCCGTTGGTTGTAGCAGTTGAATACATTTCAAAGGAAGAGTCGGCCGACGTCGCCGCAGGCTCGGCATCCGCGAAGCACGGCGTGACCGGCATTCTGGCGGTGCAGGGCGCGTTCGCCGAGCATGCGGCCATGCTGGATCGTCTTGGCGCGCCGTGGAAACTGCTGCGTGCCGCCGAGGATTTCGACGATTCGATCGATCGCGTGATCCTGCCAGGTGGCGAAAGCACCACGCAGGGCAAGCTGCTGCGCTCCACCGGCCTGTTCGAACCCATCGCAGAGCACATCGCCGCCGGAAAGCCGGTATTCGGCACTTGCGCCGGCATGATTCTGCTAGCCCGCAAGCTGGATAATGATTCGAACATTTACTTTGGCGCGCTTGACGCCGTCGTGCGACGCAATGCGTACGGCCGTCAGCTTGGCTCGTTCGCCGCCACCGCCGATTTCGGCTCTGCTACTGGCGATTCCGCCGTTTTGGTTGAGCCGGGCGAACGTGTGCCGGGGTTCGCTGATTCCGCGTCGGGCGCGGGTTCGACTACTGAGATTTCCTCCGATTCCATCGTGCTGAAGGATTTCCCGCTAGTGTTCATTCGTGGACCGTTTGTGGCCGAGGTCGGGTCGGCCGCGACCGTTGAGACCTCGGTGAGCGGCAATGTGGTCGGTCTGCGCCAAGGCAAGATTCTCGCCACGGCGTTCCATCCCGAACTCACCGACGACACCCGCATTCACGAGCTCTTCCTGAGTCTCTAGATTCCGGCTCGTCGCGCACGTCTTGCGATTTTCGCCCGTTTCATTCGTTCGTGAGCGAAAGGGGGATTCGTTCCGTATGGTTTCCTACCCTTTTTCGCTCATGTCTTGCGATTTTCATGCGTTTCGGCCGTTCGTGAGCGAAAAGGGGTGTGGCGCGCCGGTCCTTTCGTTTGCGTTTCCTTGATTTTCCAACGATTTCGATTTTGCGTTTGACGTGATTTTGCGCACGTCCTGCGATTTTCGCACGTTCCGTCTGTTCGTGAGCGAATGGGGGTATCGTCCCGTACGGCCTTACGCCCTCTTTTGCTCACGTCTTGCGTTCCGGGCCCATTCCGCCCGTTCATAAACGGAACGTCCAATCGAAATACACAAGCAGAAATGCGGGGAATCGCACAGAAATCCTATCCCCGCTTGTCCACTGATTTATACACACTCCATGCCGCAGCGTGCCGTGCCGGCACAAAGCATCTACCATAATCGCAAGTTATCCCCGCCTGACACGCCGAAGACACGCCGAACATGTGTATTTTCTGCGTTCTCCGACCACAACCCCGGTGCAGCTGGACATCGAATCGGCGGAAGCAATACCTTCGGACCATGAATGGTATCAACGATGTGAATGGTCCGAACGGCCAGCAGCACTATAAGCCGTTGGAGGCGCAGTCGATCGCGCAACGGCAGCAGGAGGTGTGGAACGTATGCCGCGCGTTGAAAGATCGTAACGAGTTGTATGGCGTGCTGACGCGGAACTCCGCGATCGCAATGTGGGGTGTGCCAGATCCGTCGATGGATTCGGCGCGGACGGCAGATGGTGTTCCCGTGGTTCATGTCGTGGTACAGACCGCGCGAAACCGCCGAAAAGGTATTCCGGGAGTGGTCGCGCATGTATGGAAAGGGCTGTCCGAAGAACATATCTGTCATACGCAAGACGGCATCGACGTGCTTGCTCCAGAGCCGACATGGGCTTCAATGGCGGAAACGTTGAGCGTTGATATGCTGGTCGAATTGGCTGAATCGCAGATGCGTCATGGACGGACGACGAAGGAAAAACTTGCCGTTTTCCTCGAGGGAAATTCCTTTCGTGGCCGTCGCAAGTGCCAATTGGCATTGTTGCTGGTGGAATCGGGCAGTGATTCGCCCAAAGAGACCGAATTGCGATTGTGCTTACTGTCGTATGGTCTGTCTGGTTTCGCTGTTGGATACGTGGTTTCGGGAATTTCGTTTGAGAATGGGGCTGCGGTCACGCTCGATCTCGCTGATCCGGAATTGAAGATCGGCATTGAATATGATGGCGACCACCACCGTACGGATAAGATGCAGTGGCGTCGCGATGTTTGGAAGCGCCGTCAACTGGAAAGTATGGGATGGACGATTGTCGCGGTCACCCAACTGGATTTGTCGGATGAACCGCATCGTGCCGCGTTCGCCATGAACGTCGCCATGATTCGTGCGCGTAAATCGGGTCATCCGGTTGCGTTGCATACGCCGGTTTCCTGGTAGAAATGCTCTCTTCGCGGCTTGAAAGGCTGATTATGTCGAGGCTGCCGCATTGGTGATTTGGCGCATCCTATGCTGGCTCGTGGTCCTGTGTGGCGGGGTGCTGTTTCCTCTGCATTTGATGAGGGTATTGCTGGTTCTGTTTTTATGAGATTCGTGGCTTTTCGCTCACGTCCTGCGATTTCGTCCCGTTTCGTCGTTCCGTGAGCGGATGGGGGTGTTCTCCCGTCCTGCACCACCCTCTTTCGCTCACGTCTTGCGGAAAATTGACTTTCGTCCGGATGTGTGCGAAAAGCGATATCGAATGAGGGCGATTCTGCCAGTCGAGCGCCAGTCGATCGCAAATGAGCGTAACTAATCGCGAGCGAATGCCAGCCGGTCGCAGTCGATCGCAAATACATGCGTATGTCTGGATTTGACAGAATCGCAAAAGTATCTAAGATTAAAAATATCAAATGGTACACGGTTGTACCAAATACGTTCGGAAAGGCAATGACGTGCAGATTCATACCGGCAAACCCGCCGTACCCACCGCAACCCCCAATCGCCAGCCTTTCGCATGGCCGAAACTGCTGACGGAAAACGGCCGCGGTATCGCATTCGGCGGCGACTACAATCCCGACCAATGGCCTGAGGAGATCTGGGACGACGACATCCGCCTGATGGAAAAAGCCGGCGTCAACACGGTCGCCCTCGCCATCTTCAGCTGGGACCGCATCCAACCCACCGAGGATCGTTGGAATTTCGGCTGGCTCGACCGCATCATAGAAAAACTCGGCAAAGCCGGCATCGCAACCGATCTGGCCTCCGCAACGGCCACCGCGCCGCTGTGGCTGTACGAAAAGCACCCCGAAGTGCTGCCGCGCGACAAGTACGGCCATCAGGTCAACGCCGGATCGCGCCAGTCCTGGAGTCCGACCAGCCCGGTATTCAAGGAATACGCGCTGACCCTGTGCCGCAAACTCGCCGAACGCTACGGTAGCAACCCGTATGTGACCGCCTGGCATATGGGCAACGAATACGGCTGGAACAACCGCGAGGACTACTCCGACAATGCGCTCGAGGCCTTCCGCGCATGGTGCCGCCGCAAGTACGGCACCATCGACGCGCTCAACCAGGCGTGGGGCACCACCTTCTGGGGTCAGGAAATGAACAGCTTCGACGAGGTGCTCATTCCGCGGTTCATGGGTGCCGATTCCATGGTCAACCCCGGTCAAAAGCTTGATTTCGAGCGCTTCGGCAACGACATGCTCCTCGATTTCTACAAGGCCGAACGTGACGCGATCGCCGAAATCTGCCCCGACAAGCCGTTCACCACGAATTTCATGGTCTCCACCGACCAGTGCTGCATGGATTACGCTGATTGGGCCAACGAAGTGAACTTCGTCTCGAACGACCACTACTTCCACGAAGGGGGTGAGATGCACCTTGACGAACTGGCATGTTCCGACGCGTTGATGGACTCGTTCGCACTCGGCAAGCCCTGGTATGTCATGGAACACTCCACTTCCGCCGTGCAGTGGAAGCCGCTCAACATGCGCAAGCGCAAGGGGGAGACGGTGCGCGATTCCCTTGCACACGTTGCCATGGGCGCCGACGCCATCAACTTCTTCCAGTGGCGCGCGTCCGCATTTGGCGCCGAATCCTTCCACTCCGCCATGGTTCCGCACGCGGGAGAAGACACGAAGCTATTCCGTCAGGTGTGCGAGCTGGGCGAAACGTTGCGAACATTGGCCGATGCGGGTGTGCAGGGTAGTGAGCTGGAACGCTCCGATACGGCGATCCTGTTCAGCGCCGAATCGGAATGGGCTACCCGTTCCCAAACCCTGCCGAGCATGAAACTCAACCATTGGCACGACGTGCGCGACTGGTACCGCGCGTTCCTGAACGCGGGTTCGCGTGCTGACATTGTGCCGCTGAAATACGATTGGAGCGATTACAAGACCGTCGTTTTGCCGACCGTCCTGATGCTGAGCGCCGTCGATACGCGGCGATTGGCCGATTTCGCGGCGGCCGGCGGCAGGGTGGTGGTCGGTTACGCGACCGGCCTGATCGACGAGAATTTCCACACGTGGCTCGGTGGCTACCCGGGTGCCGGCAACGGCCTGCTGCGCGATATGCTGGGCATCCGCGGCGAGGAATTCAACATCCTCGGCAGTGGCGTGGAAGGCGAGCCGGAGGCGATTCGGCTGGGTGCCGGCGGTGAGGTTGCGCCGGAAGATGCAGCCGCGCTGAACGGCGCCACGCCCCGCTTGTGGCAAAACGACGTGACCGTTACCGGCGATCGCACGCAAGTCCTCGCCATGTACGCGGGCGAGGAGGCCGACGAATGGGAGCTCGACGGCATGGCCGCGGTCACCCGCAATCCGTACGGCGCGGGCGAAGCGTATTTCGTCGGTTGTGACCTGGACGTGGCCGATTTGACGAAGCTGATTCGGACATATCTTGCGGCACCGGCACAATCGCAGCAATCGCAAGCCAATACCGACGTTCTGCACACCGTGCGCAAGTCTGCCGGCGCCGCGTTCGATTTCTATCTGCCACGCGGCAAGAAGGAAGTCGAATTGCAGGGCGTCGAGGGCGAGCCGGTCGTCCTGTTCCAGACGGAACGGGGTGAGGAAAACGGCTCGTATACCGTGCGCCGCAACGGGGTTCTCGTGGTGAGGCGCTAGAATCGTCCCTGTAGCAGGGATACTGGGCAGTATTTCGAAGCGTATCGGGGGAACCATGAGCGAAGCGAGACCTTTCGCGTCTCAAACCGGCAAATCGCCATCAGAAAAGAAGCGCGTCACTTTGCGTGACGTGGCCGAAGAGGCCGGAGTGTCCCTCAAAACCGCGTCGAACGTCATCAACCACACCGGCCGTATGACCGACGCCACACGCGAAAAAGTGCAGAAAGTCGTGGATCGGCTCGGCTATCGCATCAACGTGTCCGCCCGCAACCTCAACCGTGGGCGGACCGGCTTCATCACACTCGCCGTGCCATGCCTGACCGCCCCCTATCTTGCGGGGCTCGCCAACCGGGTGATCGACGCGGCGCGCATCTACGGCTACTCCGTGTACGTCACCACGTACGCCGAGGGCACGTCGCGCGGCGCCGCCTCGCTCCTGCGCAACTTCAATTCCACCATTTCGGACGGCATGATCCTGTCACTGTCCGAAATGGAGGACCTTACCCCCGAAGACTTGTCGGTGGATTATCCGCTGGTATGCGTGGGCGCGCGTTTCACGCACTATAAGGCCGACCACGTTACGCCGGATGACGTGCAAAGCGCGCGTCTTGCCACGGAATATCTGCTTGACCGTGGCGTCAGCAAGCCGGCGGTGGTCGGCTCGCGCACTGATTTCGCGCAGCTTTCGACTTTGCGTGATGTTACGGAAGGCAACGCGCAGCTTCGTATGCGCGGCGTGTTCGAAGCGTGCTGTGACCGCAATATCGCGCTTGCCACTGAGCTGATGCCCAACGTCGGCCACGATTGGTCGATCGGCTCTGGCGCGCGCAATATGCAGCGCATCATCGATTCCGGCGTGCCGTTCGACGGAGTGATCGCATTGAACGACCAGCTTGCGATGGGCGCGCTGTCGACGCTGGCCGCCAACGGCATTTCCGTGCCCGACCAAGTGCAGGTGATCGGCTTCGACAACAACGAGGAATCCGCGTATTTCCAGCCGCCGCTGACCACCATGGATTCCTGCCTCGACTGGATAGCGCCGACCGCGGTCAGTCGCATCATCGACCGCATCAGCGGCAGCCGCGTGCTTCAGCCGGAACTGATCACCACGCAGACCCGCGTGATCGCCCGCGCCACCACGTGCGCGTAGACGCGTAAGCATGTAAACGTGCAAACGTTGCTATATATGGGCGATTGAGGTGCGTTCCGCCTGTGCCCCATGTTTCGTTAGCGTACCCTGTTACGTCGGCGAACAGACCGTACTTGCGATCGTCCCTTACTTTTCCGGCACGGCCCGCGCCGGGCAGTCACGCAGTACGGACAGCATCGCCCGCTTCTCCTTCGTCGTGACGGTCAGCCCGTACTTGGCTTTCACGCCGATCTGACGGGCCACGTAATCGCAACGGTATGCGCCGTTCGTCGGCAGCCAGTACGCGGCCGACGCGGAGCCCTTCTCCTGATTGGCCGGCCCGTCCACCGCCAGCAGGTTGTACATGTCGTTGCCGAACCGGTACCGCTTCGTACGGTCCCACTGGTTCGCACCCGACCGCCAGGCATTCTCCAACGCCACCACATGGTCGATCTGCACCGCCGACGAGGTGCGCGCGCCGCGTACGAAGTGGATTGTTTTGCCGGTGTACGGGTCGGCCAGCGTGCCCGATTCCACTTTGCATCCATGCTGCCGGTAGCGCACGTCGGTCAGGTCGCGCGCCAGTACGTCTTCGCGCACGTCGCATCCGTTGCCGTCGTCGTCGGTTTGGCGGAAGCCGAACAGGTCGCGATCGTAGCCGGCGTGCCGCTGATTATCGTCGACCGTCAGCTGCTGCAGCGTCTGCGCGGCGCTGCCGGACGCGGTGTATTCGCCTGTTATTTCGCCGACGGTCGGGTTTGCTTTCGGCATGAGCAGGCCGATGGTGACGCCCGCCACCACGGCGATCACCAGCAGAATCAGTATGCGTTCCACCGGCCCGTCGGCATTGAGCAGCTTCTTACGAAAATGCGTGCCGTCACGCAATCCGTGCCTTGTCATCGCACCCTAAGCAGTCTCACGCGTACGTGAACGTCATCGGATCGTGCCCGGCGCGCGTCGGCCCGTCGAGCGCATCGATGGCCGCATGCTCGGCCGGGCTGAGCACGAATCCGAACAAGTCGAGGTTCTGCTTCTGCCTGTCCGCATGCACCGACTTGGGGATGATGATCGTGCCGTTTTCGATGTGCCACCGCAGAATCACCTGCGCGGGCGTGACGCCATGCGCTTCGGCGATGCGTGCGATCACGCCGTCGCCGGCGTTCAAGTCGGCGCCGCGAGCCATCGGCGAATACGCCTCGACCGCGATGCCGTGCTCCTTGCAGTACGCCACCACCTCGCGCTGCTGCCACGTGGGATGCAGCTCGATCTGGTCGACGGCCGGATACTCGCCCGTCTCCTTATGCAGCCGCTCAAGATGCTCCGGCAGGAAATTGCACACGCCAAGCGTACGCACACGGCCCTCCGCGCGGAATTCGTCGAACGCCTTCCAAGTCTCACCGGAACGCCAGTCGAACGGCGTCGGCCAATGCAGCATATACATGTCCACATAATCGAGCTGCAGCAGGCCGAGCTGGCGGTCGAACGCCTTGCGCGCGGAATCGTACCCCTGCTCGGAGTCGCGCAGCTTCGTCGTCACCCACAGATTTTTGCGATTTTCGCCTTGCGTGAACCCCGCGTTTTTCAGCGCGCGCCCCACGCCCGCCTCGTTGTTGTACCCCGCGGCACCGTCGATATGACGATAACCGGCTTCCAGCGCGCTCTCCACCACGGGGGTAACGCCCTCATCGTCGATACGCAGCACGCCCAAGCCGATCTGCGGAATCAGATTGCCGTCGGAAAGCGTGATCATCGGAGTGTGGAAAACAGCCATGGAACAACCCCTTGAGTCGAAATGCAATGTTCTTCGCACCAGTGTAGCGGCTGTTGCGCTCGTAGGTTGTCCGGCCTGTGTCCGCGACCCGCCTGAACCTGTGCGTGGCAGCCCGCCTGAACCTGTGTCCGCAACATCGGCAACCTGCATCGGCAGTCTGCGTCAACAACCTGCACCAACAACCCGCACTGGAGCCCTGCGCTTACCCCGCACCAGACGCATATCCAACGATTATTCAACCTCCCGTAACAGACGTAACAATTCCGTGCGGGCGGACGCGCTATAACGTTGCCCGGATATGAAGAACGATTTGGATATGAAGTCGGATACAGAGAACGAAGAAGACGGCACTATGAGTACGGAGAGCGCGGACGTGCGGCCCGCGGAGAGCACGGACGCACGGCCTGCAGGAGCCCAGCAACCCACGCACCACCACTCCCAACCGTCCCACCACCACGGCCACGCGCTCGCCGGCATCCTCGGCCCCGCGTTCGTGGCGGCGGTCGCATACGTGGATCCGGGCAACGTGGCGGCGAACATCACGTCGGGCGCGCGCTACGGCTACCTGCTGGTGTGGGTGCTGGTACTGGCCAACTGCATGAGCGTGCTTATCCAATACCAGTCCGCGAAACTCGGCATCGTCACGGGCAAAAGCCTGCCGGAAATCCTGGGCGAGCGCCTCGGCGACGCGGGCCGTTTCATGTTTTTCATGCAGGCTGAGGTAATCGCCATCGCCACCGATCTGGCGGAAGTGATCGGCGGCGCGATCGCGCTGAAACTGCTGTTCGGCCTGCCGCTGTTCGTCGGCGGCTGCATCATCGGCGCGGTGTCGACGGTGCTGCTGATTTTCGAAAAAGGCGCCACGCATCGCATTTTCGAAAAACTCATCATCGGCCTGCTGCTGGTGATTACGTTCGGTTTCATCGCCGGCCTGTTCATCGCCCCGCCAAATCCGAAAGAAGTCGTCGCCGGCTTGATTCCACGCTTCAAAGGCACTGATACCGTGCTCATGGCCACGTCCATGCTGGGCGCCACGGTCATGCCGCACGCCATCTACCTGCATTCCACGCTCGTCAACGACCATTACGCCCCCGGCGAAGCGAAGCCGAGCATCAAAAAGCTACTTCACGGCAGCAAAATCGACGTTGCCTGGGCGCTGATACTTGCCGGCTCGGTCAACCTCGCGCTGCTCATCCTCGCCGCGAACTCGCTGTACGGCATGACCGGCACCGACACCATCGAAGGCGCGCAGCGGGCCATCCAGCATGTGCTCGGCCCGGTGATCGGCACGATTTTCTCGATTGGTCTGCTTGCGTCGAGCCTGAGCTCCACGTCGGTCGGCACTTACGCCGGCAGCGAAATCATGCACGGCCTGCTGCGTATCAAAGCGCCGATGTGGGCGTGCCGAGTGGTGACGCTGGTACCCGCGCTGGTGGTGCTATGGTTCGCCAACAATCCGACGGAAGCGCTGATCGTCGGCCAGGTCGTGTTGTCGGTCGGCATTCCATTTGCGATTATTCCGCTGATGCGCTACACGCACGACCGCACGCTGATGGGGGAGTACGTGGACGGTCCGGTCAAGCACGTCGTCAATATCGCGGTCGCCGCGCTGATCGTCGCTCTGAACGTGGTGCTGATTGTGCTGACAATGCTCGGCAAAGCCTGATTTTCCGTGATTTTTACGTCGATCTCCGGCGGATTTGCGGTGCTTTTTTCGTAGTTTCTCAGCTGATTTTCTAGGGTTTTTCCCGCAGATTTCCTGCGGATTTTTCCACGAAACCTACGCTGCCTGCACCTTCCCGCTGTCATAATCGACCACGGTGTACATGCCCTTCCCCTCGCGCTTGGACTGGTACAACGCATGGTCGGCGAATCCCAAGCAGAGGCTCAGATCGACGTTCTTGCCGGACAGCACGCGGCATGCGCCGATACTGCAATGCACGTCCTGCCCGTATTGCGCGGACGCCTGCGCCAACTGGCGGCGGAACAGGTCCAGCGTGCTTTCGATCACGCGCTCGTTCGCGGTGTTCTTTATCAGCGCCACATACTCATCGCCACCGAAACGGACGATGATGTCATCATGCCGGTACAGCCGCTTCAACGTCTGCGCCACTTCACGAATCCAGAAATCGCCCACTTTATGGCCGTACGTATCGTTGATCTGCTTGAAATCGTCGATGTCAACGAAAATCAGAACGGCTTGGTCGCCTTCCTGCATGTGCGCGAAATAATTCTCAATCTGCTCGCGGCCGGCGCTCTTGCTCCACAAATCGGTCAGACCATCGTGCTGCGCCTCGTAGCTGGCCTTCTGATAGGCGTCATCCTGCGAACGGATTTTCTTGTTCATTTCGATGGTGTCGACCACGAACGTGAACTGGATTGAAATCGTGATCGCGATGGCCTGCAACGCCAGTCCGTAATGGAGAATCTGAACGATGGTTGTCACAATCGGCAGCACGAAGAACGACAGCGACGTGACGAACAGCGGTCGGCTGAGGTTTTTGCGGTTTTCGATGATCAGCATCACAATCAGCGCGAGCTCTACCAGACCCAGTATCTGCGGGATAGCGAACAGTGGTCCGCGCCGGTAGTAGTTCTGGCTGTCGATGTAGTAGACCATATGGTTGAACTGCGTGGCAATCGTCAGTACGATGCCGAGCGCGGACGCTGCGTAGATGACGTCAAGCTTCTTCGAACGCGGCTTTTTCGGCTTGGATCGGGCATTGGCCGAACGTTGGTTCTTACGATTACGCTTGGCTCCGCCGCTCGTTCTGGCCCTCCACTCGTGCGGGCTGACGTTTTCAAGCATGTCGTCGCCGCTGACGGTTTGCCAGATATAGTTGGCGAACAGTGCGATGAAGATGAAATTGATCAGGTATTCACCAAGATTGCCGATGCGCGTCATGTAGAAGTCAAGCTTGTCGCAGCCGCCGTTGTGATACCAGGCGGACACGTCGGCCAGCAGCATCAGCGCACATAGAAGCTGCATGGAAACTTTCGTATAGGTACGCCGCGTCCTACGTATCGCGCCCACGTAGACGCCACCTGCGCAAACGATGCAGATGGGAACGCCCCATAGCTCCATCGCTATGTTGAATAACGTGACTACGGTCATACTTCCTAACCCCCTGCGCGGCGTATTCCTTCCCTGTATCGTGCCGTTACTGCCAACGCATATGTATACCACCCCGAGATGAACAAATACGAAGTTTTGCCAATTTTTCTCGGTTGAATTGGAATTGAACGTGTTCGAATAGTTTCATCTCGCGTTCGACCACCCGCAGTACTAGACTTTTTGAGTCTGTTTTTGCAGGAGTTGCGCAATACGCTGCGAGTATGCGCGGATGAGTGATGGAGGGCGGTCGGTTTGCCGTCGAAACCGGAGAAGAGGTCGGAAGTGAAGCCGGAAAAGAAAATAAACGCGAAACAGGGCCGCACCCACGGCCTGTCCCAGCCGCTTACCGGCGAGGAATCGTATAAAAACGACCATTTGACGCATGCCGCGTTCGTATCGATCGCCATCCTTACCTTCATCACGTTCGTCGGCAACTTCACGCAGCTCCAGCTGAGCGCTGCGCTACCCACCATCGTGTCCGATTTCGGCATTTCCGTTACGACCGGCCAATGGTTGACGTCGGTTTTCCAGCTGGTGATGGGTGTGATGGTGCCGCTGACCGCCTACCTGACACGCCGCTTCTCCACCCGGCAGATCGTAATCGCCTCCATGGCGGTGTTCACGGTCGGCTCGGTGTTCGCCTGGCTTGGCCCCACGTTCGCGCTGGTGTTGATCGGGCGTCTGCTGGAAGCCGTCGGAACCGGCGTGATGTGGCCGGTTCTGCAGATCACGGTATTCTCCATTTATCCTCTGTCCCGCCGCGGTATGGCGATGGGCACCGTCGGTATGGCCATGAGCGTCGCGCCCGCGATCGGACCCACTTTGGGTGGTGTGCAGACCGATTTGAACGGCTGGCGATCGATTTTCCTCACACTGACGGTTATCGGCGTTATCTCGCTGCTGTTGGCGATATTCGGCCTGCGTAATTTCGGCACGCGCGACGCGTCCGCGAAAGCCGACTTCTTCTCCGTCGGCCTGTCCATCTTCGGTTTCGGCGGCCTCATGTTCGGTTTCACGAACATCGAATCGTATCCATTCACGAATCCGATGGTGTGGCTGGCCATGCTCATCGGCGTGGTCGGCATCGTCTGGTTTGTGCTGCGGCAGATCCACGGCGCTCGCCGGCAGGCGGCCGACCCGTCCAAGCAACCTCCGCTGCTCAACCTGAGCGTGCTGAAAAACAAGAGCTTCACCGTCGGCACCGTCACCGCCGCGCTGTCGTTCTTCGCCTTCAGCTCGATTATGGTGATCATGCCGCTGTACATTCAGGATTGCCGCGGCTATTCCGCCACGATCAGCGGTCTGGTGATGCTGCCCGGCGCGTTCGGCCAGTGCATCGCGCAGTTCTTCGGCGGCAAGGCGCTCGACCGTTTCGGCGCGCGTCCGGTGGCGCTGATCGGCTCGATCACCCTGCTGTTCGGCACCATCATGATGAGCCTGATTTCCATGACCTCGTGGATCTGGTGGGTGTCGATATGGCAGTTCGTCCGTCAGATCGGCATGGGATTCGTGCTGATGCCGATCACCACATGGTCGCTCAACTGCCTTGAGCCCGAAGAGGTGAGTGCCGGCTCGGCCGTCACGAACACGGTCCGCCAGATCGCCGGCGCGATCGGTGCCCCGGTGCTGGTGATTCTGATGGAGACATTCACGTCCCTGCGTTGGGCCGCGATCGGCGGTGCGAAGAAGATGTACGCCGCGGCGAACGTGTTCGGCATCCAGTGGGCGCTGCGCGTGAGCGCCGCGATCTGCTTCGTGATGGTGCTTATGGTCTTCTTCGGCGTGCGCGGCAACGGCGCCGGATCCACCCGCGACACCGTCCAGCGCGCACTCAATCGCGTCCACCCTCATGCCGCCTAGCCTGACCTACTCGCCCATACCCGTATTTTCGCCGTTCCGTAGGCATGTCATGAGCGTGGTTTGCTCAAGTGCCGCCATTCCCCGCAGCAGGAAATGAGAGAGAAATGTCCGCATAATGGCATGTGGTACGGGTGCACGTAAAAGCACTGTGAACCTCGCGGGAAGGAGGTGGCGCACCCGTGCCGTGTTGCGTATGGTGAACGGGAACGTAATGAAAGGCAACCATGCGGCAAACCTGCGAAAGCGAGCGTGAGAACGGCGGCAATAACGATGCCGAACGCGAACGCACAAGCGAAAGCGAAATCGAGGATCTGGGCGCGCAGCTCGACAAAGCATGCGCCAGCCGCCCCCTCGACCGCGCGCAACATGGCATGACCCGCCGTACCGCAGCAACACACCTTCTGACCGCGGTGCTCTGGCTGGCCACCGCCGTCATCCTGCCGGCCATGCTGCTGCGCATGCTGCCCAACAACCTCGACGGCAAACGGTACGTGCCGCTTATCGTCGCGCTGATGCCGTGGCTGGGCATGCTATCTTTGATTATTGCGATCACCGCGATAGCCGTCCGTGCAATAGGCGGACGCGTCCTACTCGCCACCGTCAGCGTGGTGTGCGTGGTCGTGCAAATCGGCTGGCATTGGGGTTATATCAGGCCGCAGCAAACGATTTCCGACGCGGCCAGCACCGCAGTCACGCAAGTCTCGTCCAACGGCTTGCCCAACACGTCCGACCGGTACGCCCGCATCATGACCTTCAACACCAAGGAAGGGCATGCCGACGCCAATCGGATCGTCGAAATCGTCAAAAACGAGCATGTGGAAGTGCTCGCGCTGCAGGAAGTGTCATGGGACCTGCTCAACCGGCTCAACGGCGCCGGAATCGCCAATTATCTGCCGTATTCCGTGGCCGCGCAGCAAACGTGGCATGACAACGGCGGTGTGAACGTGCTGTACAGCGCCGCGCCGATGGAAAACGCCAAACAGAACCTCATTCCCGTGGAATCAAGCAGCGTTTCCGCCGCGACAATCGATTTCGGCGGCAGCAAGGTGCGCTTCGGCTCCGTCCACCCGTTCTCGCCGCGCCCCCGCAACCAAGGTCTGTGGAACCGTAGTCTCGACTCGCTCGCCCAACTGCAGCATTACGACAATCTGTACGTGCTGATGGGCGATTTCAACTCCACATGGGACCACGCCAGCTTCCGATACCTGCTCGGCAGCCGCTTCCTGGATTCCGGCCAGCAGGCGGGCGAAGGCCTGCACATGACGTACCCGGCCATGATGCCGATCGCCGAAATCGACCATATCGTGCACGACAAGGGCGTGAACGTGGGCGATCTGGAAACCAAGTACATCGCCGGCTCCGACCACCGCGCTCTCCTCGCCACGCTCGAAGTCGCCTGACCCGCACCTAATCTGCGCTTGAACATATCTGCGCATAGCAAACATATCCGCACGTATCCCCACATATGCCCCTCAACGTACCAATAGCCGCAAACACGCCTGCTGCTATATCGACATTTTTGACATTATGTAGGTATAGGAATAGTCTATATTCACCCCGAACCTGCATATTCTGCACAAATGACGGTTATAAGGATGATGGTTATGGAGTACAAAAGCATACGGCAGACATTGGCAATGTCATCATCCACGGCCAAGCCGAAGGATGCGGCTGAGGAGGAATACCAAAAAAGACTCAACGGCTATTCAACATACCGGTCAGGTATTGAATTCGAAGGTCATGAGATGTTCGCCGTGGCGTTCAGGGAACTGTTGAACGTCATGGATTCGGTCCGTGGCATGGAAGTGCAGGTCGAATCGCTGTGGTCCGCATTGCCGCCGATTGCCCGCAGGACGTATCTGATGGAACTCATCGGCGCGGAAATGCAGAGCACGAACTCCATAGAAGCCGTGCACACCACGCGCAAGGAAATCTCAGACGCGTTGGATGCGGCGGTCGCGGACGGGCCGCACAAGCGGTTGAGTGAGCTTGCCAAACTCTTTCTCGGACTCTCCGGCGAAAATTCCGCAACGTTGGAACTACCGAAAACGTTGCATGACATACGTAATATTTACGATCAGGTGATGGCTGGGGAACTACGGGAGGAAGACAAGCCTGACGGAATGGTATTCAGAGCCAAGCAAGTCTCTGTGTGTGACGGCTTTGACCGGGAGATTCATCAAGGCGCATGGCCGGAATCGGAAATCCAAGTGCAATTGACCAAATGGCTGGCGTTGCTTTCGGATGAGGCGATTCCTCCGCTGCTGCGGGCTGTGATGTGCCATTACGCCTTCGAATGCATTCACCCGTTCTATGACGGCAATGGCAGGACGGGCCGGTTCCTGCTTGCTCTGCAGCTGAGCAAGCACCTGTCCATACCGACGGCGATCAGCCTGAGTCCGGTTATCGCCGACGCAAAAGGCCGGTATTACAAGGCGTTTGATGATGCGCAGCATCCGCTGAACTGTTCTGACGTCTCGCTGTTCTCATATCGGATGATCCGTTTTATCGCCACCGCCCAGAAGAACATTATCTCTGTGCTCGGCGAGAAGAAAACCCTGCTTGACACCGCGCGGAAGAGGCTTGAACATTATGCGCGAACGCAGGGCATTACGGAACTGCAGCGGAACATGCTGTACTTCCTGCTGCAGGAGGAGCTTTTCGACGATGCTCCGAAACCCATATCGCGCCGCCTAATGCGCGAATGGCTTGGCGTGGGGGAGCGGAAGACCAACACCGCGCTCGCGGAACTGGTGAACAGGAACCTGCTCGAGTTCCACGGCTCCCGCCCGATCCGCTATTCGCTGACCGCCACCGCCCGCGCCGAATTTCT